>Ga0074198_1000093_pt1 | contig 132000 bp, 140 predicted proteins | sample EPASupsiteSAE323_FD_64527 | JGI IMG/M metagenome (GOLD analysis project Ga0074198, IMG submission 64527) | Bioremediated contaminated groundwater from EPA Superfund site, New Mexico - Sample SAE3-23 | ecosystem: Environmental > Aquatic > Deep subsurface > Groundwater > Contaminated ... | reverse complement strand
TGCCCTTGCCATTTCGTATCCCTCCTGCCATTATGCTCTTGTATTCCTGCTTTCAGAATAGCATAACTTTAGAACTTGTACATTAATAATTTATATTGTTTTACGGCTAATTACGGAAGAACCCTGTTGGAGAGGAATGGTATCAACAGGCGGTGGTGGGGGTAGGCAAGGTTTGGGCAAGTGCGACAGGCGGAACCGTAGTAAACACGAATGGTCAAGATAGTTTTGTGACCAAGTGGACGCCTCCCGCGGACGGAACATCCGGAGCGAAAGTATGGGGTTGTGAATTTACCTGCGTCTATATCTAAGGCGGTGATTTAATTGGCTGAAAACTATACTCAGATAGGTCTTGCGAAATTTGGAACGCCGCTAGTTCCACCAGCATCTAATATTTTTAATTGTAAGGGACGTTGTATTGTAAAAGTTCACCAACGCTTAGTAATGCAGGGATTGGTAGTATATCGTCTTTTATCATTGATTTGTTGCAATGGATCGATATGGACTGGTGGAACACATTTTAGGTTTTTGCAAAAAGGGATATTAGCGTGGGGGTGGGCATGGAAGTATACAGCTGATGCTGGTGACATAATAATTGGAGTTCATGAAAAGTTGTCCGATGTGTCAAATAACTGGCAGAATGCATACAAGCTATTTATAAAAGGAACTTTACGTCAAGAGTACGTTAATAGGTTTTGCTCTATTGGCGTATTAGTATTTAAGCAAAGCGTTGTATTGCTCCTTAATGGTATAATCCGTCAAACAGACAGAGAAAAAATTAAAATCACTGGTACTATCCAGCAACGAAAAATACAGACAATGGCTATGATTGGTACTATAAGGCAACGATGTCAGAAAATATTTTCACTACATGGGACAATAAGCTGCAGTATAAAAAAATGTCTTCAGATGCGCGGTAAAATATCTCTTCCTGTTAGAAAAGTATTCTGTATGAAGGGGAAAATCGCCGCTAATATCAAGAAGCATTTCTCATGCTACGGTGACTTAGCAAATACTTGGGGAAAGTGGCAACTGCTTATGACTGGTACGTTAAAAGTAGCCGTATTTGTCCAGGAGTTACCGCGTATCTTGCAGGATTTTGTAACAAATAAGCGTTGGTTTGGAGATGATGGTGATTATGGGGGATGATGCTACACAAGTAAGGCATGTCATAAAAACGGGGCTAAAAAAGGGCCAACGATACAATGTATATGTTACCCAAGTTAATAATGCTGGCGTTGAATCATTAAAATCTAATCCGGCACAAATTACTGTGGGTGATATAACGCCGCCACCGATACCGCCGATCTATTTGGATAGCTGTCATCGCAATAATGGTAAGGTTGATGTTAATGTGAGATGGGCAACTCCTGTATGTGATGATTTAAGCCACTACGTTTTATATACATGGGAGAGCATCCCACCTGCTGGCTACGTGGATAATAAACCTTTAGCAAAAGCCGTAGGTGTAACAGCTACCACCCAAAGGACAGTAACAGCTGATGCACTCAGTTATACGCTTACCAACCAGAAAAGCAAAATAGACCTGTATGTTGGCATACAAGCCTATGATACAAACGGCAACTACGGGAACATTGGCGTTGTTAAGGTATTTACTATGGATATATCGCCGCTAGCAAAGCCGACTAATGTTTTAAATGTAGTCCCTGGCAGTTGGTCAATGGCACTCAGCGTAGTTGCACCAGATGACGTAGAAGTAGATAGTATTGTATTTTTTAGAGATGGCATTAGTCAATTAGCAGCTATTAAAGCCTACCCGAATCAAATTACCGCCTATATTGATACCTTGCCCCTTGCTGCGGGATTAAAGCATAGGTATCAATATCAGTACTTAACCAAAGACGGACAGGCAAGCCCTTTTAGTGACTGGTCTGAGTTTGTAACTGCTATGTCTGTGGATATCCGCATGCTTGATCAGGCACAAATAGAAGCCTTAAAAGATGCTTGGAATGTAGATAATGTCAACAGCCTGGATGAATTGCACTCACAAATGGATAAACGGGCACAGGAGATACAGAACAATGCAAATGCTATACAATCGACTACTAGAGCGATTGAAGAGGTTGCGAAAAGTTATAGAATATTAGCAGGTAAGATTGATCTAATATCCTCAGCAGTTAAGACACAAGATAATAGGATCGCATCTACTGAGTCTTCTATCAGTTCAATACCTGGGGATATAAATCTTAAAGTGCAGGAGATTAATCAAACTATCGATAGTGTGCAAAAAAACCTTCAAACTGCGTATATAGCGGCTATTAATCTACAGAAAGATAGAATTACTACTTTAGTCAGCAATTTGGATAGTAATACTGGAATAAAAAACTATGCTGGACTTACAAATTTAGCAGATCAAATCGGGCTAAAAGTCAATGCTGATGGTATTATTACTGCTCTAAATCTTACAAAAGAGGGTACGCGAATAACGGGTAGGTTGTTGCATGTGGACTCCAATGCACTTTTTGAGAAGGACGTAAATATTCAAGGAAAATTAATGGCTGAAGCATTGCAGATATGGAAGGACAATACTTACCAATATGATTTCGCGGACGTGCTGATCGGCGGCAATGTAAATGCTACGTTTGTAAATGCGCTACAGCTTAACCAGTGCGTATCCTGTCCTCACAGCTACAGTACTTCAGCACCTTGCTCTGTGGCATCCGCTACCAAAACGGCTCATCCTAGCTGTAGTAAAACTTTTGCGGATTGCACTATCCGTAATAATGTTGCTCACTATGCACAAGGGCGCAGTAGTGTGCTTACTACGGGATGGACAACGGCTTACTCAACTAACATTGTAAACAGCAATAAGTATAAAACTATTTTAATGGGCAGTGTGGATCTAGCGTATGCCATGATGTTTCCAAATAGCACATGCTGGGTAGAGTGGCGTGTGTTAGTTTCAAGAGTATCGGGTGGATGGAAAGGGTATAGCCAGTTGATTGGTAGTCGTAATTTTATCGATACCGCTGGAACAGAGGAAACTGATACTCTTGATTCTAGTGGTTTTTCCTGCATTTTACCTAAGTTTGTGAATGACGCACAAAAGACATTCAATATTGCTGTGCAGTATCGGGTTAAATATCAAGGTGCATGGGGGTTGAGAACGTACAATAATGCTTTTGGAGATGGTACATATGCTTGCAATATTAATGCAGTAATTAGCTAGAAAGGAGATAAAATATGAGCCTACCAATCTTTAAAAATTACGATCCAAACAATCCATTTACGCCGCCTGCAAAAACATACACAGTAGGCGGTGATGGGAAAGTACGGCTTGACTATATCCCTAAAAAAGGGACTGTGACCATAACAGATTATACTGAAACAACTAATCCGATGCCAGGAGCTGGTCAGTTTTATATTGATTACCAGGATAATACTCAATATAAAATGGCAATGGGATATGTTGTGTTTGCGGTATCGGCTGCAGGACAGCAAGTCGCCCCATCATACCAGGCAGTCGGACAGCTCTTATGGGCGGAACATCTAGAAGTAGTTAGACAGCACGTTGAAAGTACTGGCAATCCTCATAATGCTACTCCTGCTGACATTGGGGCAGAAACACCTGGGGGAGCAACAACAAAAATATCAAATGCTATGTCTACCCATAAAACTGAGGCAGGCGCACATGATGTAAGTAAAATTACAAATGCGGTAGCTAATGACGATGCTCGTTTGACGGATGAACGAACCCCTAAAGATAATAGTGTCATTGATACTAAAATAGGAAATCGGATAGCTGACCAATCCTTAATGCCTACGGGCAACACGGGGACACTGACACAAATATTATCTTGGCTAGCTAATCGAATAAAGGCTATCACGGGTAAGAATAATTTTTGGGATGCTCCAGACACAACCCTTGCTGGTGCTAAAACCCATATGGACAGCCAAAGCAATCCGCACGGTACTACAGCATCACAAGTGGGTGCTGAAACACCTTTAGGGGCGCAAGGGAAAGTAGATAGTCATGTAAATGCTACAACAGCCCATAATGCTGGACAGATATCAGCACCAGCGACCGGTAGTCTCGTGGCTGGTAGTGTATTAAGTCAGTTAGCGGCACTAGAGAGTACTAAAGCTCCTAAGACTAGCATACCCACCAGTTTACCTGCTAATGGAGGTACTGCCAATACAATTTCAGGGAGTATCGCGGGAAACCAAGTTGTTACTAATAGAGCTAATGCTCTTATTGATTTAGGGGTAGCACAAGAATTAAGGTGGAGAAGGTTTGGTAATGGTCACTCAATAGTTGATAATAGTGACGCTTATTACCACCCAAACAAAAAAGATTCCCTAAGTGCTTGGTGTCCAGATTTTCCCGTTCTGATGGGTTACAATGGTACTAATACCTACGGAGTACGTGTTGATAGCTCAAGAGTAGCGGATTACCTAAATTTATACAGCACTAACGAGTGTATTATTAGTAGTGGATTTGCAGGTGCAGGAGGTTCAGGTACACTATATGTGAATTATCGTGGAGCAACAAGTCCAATTACAGAGTATAAATTTTGTAATGGAATGGGAGAAGGAAGTTTGTCTCAAGTTACTGCTAGTACCTTTTTCGCAAGTGATTCATTATACCTTCAAGATATTCATACCCGTATAGGCAAAGGTTACAATAATTCCGCAAGAATAACAACAAATTATGGGTATGCTGATATTGGACCTCAAAACCCTAATTATTGTCATTATTACACAGATAGACCTGCCAATTATTTTGATAAACCAATTTTGATAGCAGGCAAGAATGTTGTTACTACTGACCAAATACCAAACTCGCTACCTGCTAATGGAGGTACTGCACAAGTTGCTAATCAGCTAAACATTAATAACGGTGGTACTGCATCATTTAACTGGGTCAACCAAGCCACTCAGCCCACTTGGCTATTAGGAGGAGAGTCTTCCTCAGAAATATACGTATATAATCCTAGTAAATTCTCAGTAGCACACGCCACAAGTGCCACAAGTGCCAGCACTCTAAATGGAAACGCTCCGCAATGGGATACTTGTTCTGCTTATTCAATTGTTCAAAGAAATGATAGCGGATACATTTTCAACAATTGGTTTAATTCCACTAGACCAAGTGAAAACACTCCTGCATCGCAGTATATTTATGATAATGGTGATGGCTTTATGCGGAAGAAAGATTTAGCCAATGTAAGAGCAGAAATACTCGCTGGAACTCAATTCGCCAGCGTAAGAGGTAATAGTGGCTATCAAAAACTGCCTAGCGAAGTGATTATTCAATGGGGAGTTACTAATAGTAGTGGAAACGCAACTTTCCCTCTGACTTTTACTACACTATTAACTATTGTTGGTATAACTTACCCACCTATTGTAAATAACAGCGGATTTAATTTCAATAACACTAATTATCAAAATATGAGATACATTGCAATAGGGGAAATTAAGGAGGGATAAAAATGTATTATGGAAATTATAACGAAGATGGAGTATATATAGGCTTTTATACTCCCGAAGTCCATTGTAAATTAAAACCTATATATAACACAGAACCTATCTTAGAAACCGTAATGGAAAAAAATGATGAAACTGGAAAGGAAGTTCCTAAAGAAATAATCAAAGAAATAGGCACAGTAATCATGAGAGAGGAGTATGATTTATCTACTATTCCTACTCCTAATATCAAGTTAACTACTGAGGAATGGCAAGAAGCATTAACAGGAGAATATAAAGTAGTAAAGGGCGTCCATACCCATTGTCCCCCTGCCCCACCTACTACTGAAGAAGTAATGCAACAACAACTAGTAGGATTGGATTCTGAATTTCAACCTCAATTTTTAGAATTGGCACAGGCACTAGGAGTTGCCTCTTTAACTGACAATTCTGTACTGATTGCTAATATTAAATCAGATTATGCTGAGCTAAAAGCAGAGTATGATGAAAGAAGGGGGGCGATCGTAAGTGGCTAAGAGATGTTTTCTTTGCGGATCAAAAGAAAATAACGGGAAATGCACAAATGCTGAATGCAGTAGAAGTAAGTAGGAGCCGTGGGGCTCTTTATTTGAGGTGATTATATGCCGAAGGAACCATGCCGCTAAGTGCGGTTATTTTTTTATATAAAATTTGGGGGTGGGGGAATTTGGAACTACATAAAATTTGGGATATGTTTACTCAATGCTGGCAGATAAAAATACTTGCCAGCACGTTTATTACCTGCTTTACATTTATTTTTGGTGAAATCAATGCGCCGATGATTGCACTAGGGTGCTTAATGATCCTTGATACTGTTACAAAGCTAATGTCGATATCTAGAAACAAGCTAAAGGATTTAGGCATAAATGCGTCAATCGTTACTGGGTATAGGTTGGCTTTTAGGGATGGGCTTATCAACAGCAGGGGCATGAGAGAAGGCTTTTACTCAAAGGTTTTGCCATATACGTTAATGTTAATTTTAGTTAACCTAGTGTCAAAAATTATACCTGAGGTAAGCGTCTTTGGGCATGACATTACGAAGCTGCCACATGGGTTTATAAGCTCGTTCCTTGCGATTATTGAGTGTAAAAGTGTTATCGAAAACTTGATAGAGATGGGTGCGGTGAAATTAAAGCCTTTACTATGCATGTTAAATAAAAAAACAGAAGAAATGACAGGGGGAAATTAAGTTATGAAAATATGTATTGATTGTGGTCATGGCGGGTCAGATCCTGGTGCTACTGGTTTTGGTATTAGAGAGTGTGATATTGCTCTAATAGTAGGTAAAATCGTTCGTAAGTATCTTGAAGCTGTTGGCCATACTGTGGTAATGACTCGCGAGACTGATAAAGACGTGGGCTACCCTTATGCTTCAGTAACCGAAGAACTACAGCCTAGATGTAATATATCAGATAGAGCTGAAGCAGATGTTTTGGTTTCTATTCACTGTAATGCCTTCAACGGGGAAGCAAACGGTACTGAAACGTTCCATTATGCCCAAAGCCCTAACGGCAGAAAGCTTGCTCAATGCATTCAAAATCAAATCATTGGGCTTGGTGATCTGGTAGACAGGGGTATAAAAGATACAGCACTGTATATGACTAAACATCCAAATGCAGTTGCCGCATTGGTTGAACTAGCTTTCATTGACAATCCCAAAGATTCAGCCAAGCTTGCTGATCCAGTTTGGCAAGATAAGTTTGGCGCAGCCATTGCCCGTGGAATTTCTGATTATGCTGCTTTAGCTGGTGCGTAATGCCAGGGTTAGATAATGTACTTTTGATATTCGACGAATTAGAAAAAAGCTACTTGCTAAGACGTCCTTATGATGCTGATATCATCAAGGATATGGCAGGTAGCTTTAAGTATGTCATTAAAAAACTAAAAATAGAGGAAAAAGGTAAAAAGAATGCAGGTTAAAGTTTTATTCGTTTTTCCACACAATATTACTAGTGAGTGCATTGATATTGCTCAGGGAATTGGTGAAGATCCTTGTCATGTTGCTGTCTTTGGATGTGGTGGATTATTGGAATCCGTTAGGCCAGCAGTTAGGATATCTAAAGATATTACCATCTATGACAACTGCAAGACGGAAATCATCGAAGTGGAAGTAGAAGATATCTCCGAAGCCGAGAAGCTTGGATATAGTTTAGTCGGTAGACCATACGGATATAAGAGCTGTATTAGTGGTTTCATAAATGGGCTTACTGGTGCTAATGTGGATTTTAATTCTGATAGTATTAATTGTTCCGAAGTCGGTACGCTTTATTTGAGAGCTTGTAAATTAAATATTCTTCAGGGAGAACCAGAAAGTTGTGTTACACCTAAAATATTATACCGGGAGTTGTTGGTAATCGGTAAGCGGGAGGTCGCGTAATGAATCAGATTTACGAAAAAGCCAAATCAAATCCTAAGGTAATGACTATGTTAATTATTACATTGGCTTTGAGTGTGCTGGTGGCGTGCGCGGTTATAAACCATGCATGGCAGAAACACGCTGATAGTGAATCAAGGCTACAGCAGGCTACCGTATTGACTCAGCAGCAGGCTCAGGACAAGAACGTCCTGCAAAATAAATTAGATATGAGTAAACAAAATGCTGAGATGTTGGCTGAGTTTGCTAAAAAGGCTTTAGAAGGACAGGCGCAACCGATCAATCACTTTACAGTGCAGGCCCCATCGTTGCCGGTTGCCACTCAGCAAGTCGCCGATCGGATTAAAGCTAAAGATCCCACATTACCACCACAGGCTCTAGCTAAAACCGATAATACTATTGTTACGCCTAACACCAATAAAACGCCACAGGCTAACTATAACGTTGCTGTATTTAAAAATAACAATTATAGGAACTGGGAGTGGTCAGTGGGCTATGGCTGGCAGGATGGTAGTAGGTACATTCCAGTAGGTCTGCAGCGTAATTACTCCAAGGATAAGGCTATAGAAGCGGAAGTCCACTTGGATTCTGATAATATTAAAAAGGTGAATGGTGCTGAGATTAAGCACGTTTGGAAAACGGATAAGTTATTTTTCTTCTTTTGACCATATTCGTAACACCGCGAAAGGTCACTATATTATAAGCAACCATTAGTGTTGACGTTATGTTGTATGCTAGTCATCTAATGTTATTAGTCGCTACACAGAATCCCCCACCAGGTCATTAGTTTGACTTGGTGGGGGATGTTTTGTTTATATAATATAGATATTAAATTTATATAGTGTTTGAGATTAAGCAGGAAAATGGAACATTTTGTAGTAATTAACTATTGCATATATACGTTATAAATAGAGGATAGGAGAAAAAGAATGTTGTTTTTAAAAAATAAACAATTAATGGATGGAGGCCTAGGTTTTGAGATTCGCTTTGAAAATAAGTTAATTATGTTAACGCGCGAAGAATCCGCTAAATTTAGTAAAGAAATAAACAAACGTTTTGTTATGCAAGAATATAATGATACGTTCTTAATTTTTTCTGATGATAAAGGTATTACTATAAAAATTGAACTAGATAAAATTATTATAACATGTGAGAATGGATCTATCACTTCATTCTCGAATATAGTAAAAGAAGCTTGTCTTTTGGCTATGGATATTTTTGGACTAAAGAAAGTTTCTAGAATTGGTTTTAGAGTATCAGCAATAAATAAGCAAAAGTCGCTAGTTGAAGCCGTTGATGGATATTACAATTTTTCGAAGTTTGATAAAAAAGAAATGAACAAAGTTGGAAAATTAACAGGATTTCAGATTGTAAGTACGATTCAAATGCCTGACAACATGATTTGTAATATAAGCATTAACCCGGTTATGCGGCAAAATATTGTAATTGGGCCTAGTCCTAAAGATAATAAAAGAACAGATGAATATGGCGTTTTGGCAGATATTGATTGTTTTTATGAAGGAATCTATGCGAGCAAGGTAACAGTTAGTGAGTTTATGGATAATGCTATAAGCAATATGGAAAACAAGATTTATCCAATGATTGAGGCGGTGAAATAATATTATGCTTAATGCGACTGCAGATGATTTTATGCCTGGGTATTGGTCTTCGAATACTACAACTAATATTAATAGAATAAGTAAAAAAGAGGTAAAAATAGTACCTATAATATCAAAGGCAAAAGAAGATTCAATAGATATCTATGCAGAGAGTGTAAAAAAAAATAAATTAAAACAAACAGATGAAGTAACAAGGTTATATAATTGGAAAAATGTGAATACTTTAGTAGTGGAAACTTATTCTGATGCTGAGGTGATTCCAATGAACGTATCTCGATTATTTGCGATAAATTTCGCTATGGTTATAATTTGTTTGTTTGTTGTAATTGCAACTGTTTCTGGATTGAGTTTACTATATGCAAATGTAGGTGTTGGAGGAAAAGTTGTAAGTTTTACAGGTTTGTTTGGAGGAATATTATCTGTATTATTTATTTGGTATAATGTATTTTACGAAGGATTTAAAGGACAATGATGCTATTGTTTGCTGAATTTGAAAATAGTACTAGTGGTGTGCCAGATACTGGGGAATGGTTTAAACTCTTCGGACAAATTGCGAAAAATTTAAAAGGTAATAATTTATTTTTATTTGGTCAAGGATTGGTTCTTGTTTTCGGTGTGATATTTATACCTTTGTGGCTAAAAGGAGTATTGGCAGAGCAGTATATTGTTTTAATTGTATGTTTATTATTTGGGTTTATGTTTTTATCGTCAATAGTCGTTATGTTCGATATCCAAAGTAAGAACACAAAAAAAAGATAAATTTAAAAAAAGAGGAACCACTCAGGCCTTTTATTTCGTCACTAACAACCCGCCAACCGGTAATTCACTATAAGCGGGTTGTTTTTTTATTTCCACCATATATTTACAATTCATTAAATTTATTGTAAAATATAACCAAGCAACAGTTTGGAGGTACCTCATGACACAGCTACAAGAGGCAATCATAACTTTTATACGAAAATATCCACGCCAATACCCACCAACAATCAGAGAGATTGCAACGGGTGTAGGTCTAAAGAGTAGTTCAACTGTTCATAGTCATTTAAATAAGTTAGTAGATATGGGGTATATTGAGCGTAAACCTAATAGTCCCAGGTGCATAACGTTAAATGCGAGCTGTCCTTGAGGGGATGGCTTTTTTATATCCAGTATAAAATTCCACTTCCATGTCAATGATATACCTATGGAGGTGTGGCAATGACCGAGTGGATAGTGTCTTACCATGTATGTCTATCGCTATTTATGATGGCTATACTTATGTTTTTTTACGGAATAGGAAAAATCATTTATGAATATATAACTCATTGGTAGTTTCTTAACAGTAATTATTTATATTTATTAGATGTATACTATAAAAGGAAAAGCAGATGTGTTTTTCAAAGGTTCTAATGCGCCAAGTTATTGTTTTTGTACAATATTATAGCAAATACCCCACATAAGATTAAGCTTAGTGGGGTATTTGTCATAATATGAAGGAAACCTAATCTTTTCGCAGAATTTTTAAGTATGATAAAGCCCTATCTTTAATGATTTGACCTGGCTCTTTTTCTTTCCAATCAAAAATAGTACGAACATGTACTCCAATCTCCTTAGCCATTTCCACCTTAGTATGCCCATAGTAACAACGAGCTTTTTCAAGTTTCTCAAAGAATGTATCCTCTGGCATATTCTCGAAACAACCAAGAAACCATATCGGCTGCTCAAGGGCGAGACAGATTTTCCGTAATGTGGTATTTTCAACACTGGTGACCTGTCTTTCAATATTACTTAAGCATACTGGTGTTATCCCAGCTTTAGCAGCAAGTGTCTTGATTAGCCATCCCTTTTGTAATCGGGCCCAGGTAATGCGTTCACTAGGTGTATTGCCAATTACTATTTCTGTGTCTGTGTTTTGATTTATAGTCCTATGAACAACTATTTCACCTAGGTTATTATCCACACGGACAAGGATTCATAGCTCCAATTAGCATAAATTTTGCAGGATAGGAAAAAGAAGCATTGACGCGGGAAATTGTCACATGTCCATCCTCTACAGGTTGGCGCAACGCCTCTAAAACCATTCTAGGAAATTCTGCAAGTTCATCAAGAAATAGTACTCCTTGATGACTTAAAGTGACTTCTCCTGGTTTTGGTATGCGACCTCCTGGCAAATCCAACATTAAATAAGACTATTATTTAATGTTGGATTTGCCAGGAGGGCGTATTTTTTATGCGAATTTAGCAAAATAGGACAAGTTACCTACTTACACAGTTAAATGAAACTACGATAATAATCAATAAAACCAGTTCTGAATTAACAATATTATTTAAAACCACTTCAGAAATATCGTCTTTTTTTTGAAAGGAGAATTACTATGCCCGTAAGAAAAATCCCAAAAAATCATCAAAACATCACTGGACAGATATCTTCATTAAAATCCATTGGACCAGCCGCTTTTGAATCATCTTTAGAACGTGACTTTCTTATTATATTAGACTTTAATTATTTTGTAGAGAAATTTGAAATCCAACCTTGTAAAATCGAATACTGCGATGAAAACGGCAAAAAAAGATCTTATACTCCGGATGTTTTTGTTAAATATGCTTCTTCTGATTCCATAAGCGGCAGACAAATTCTTTATGAAGTGAAATACCGTGATGATTTGAGAGAAAACTGGCGTATCTGGAAACCAAAGTTTAAGGCAGCATATACTTTTGCTCTATCACGTGGATGGAAGTTTAAATTAATCACAGAACGTGACATCCGGCAACCTTATCTAGATAATGCAAAATTTTTAAAAAGATATAATATTCCTATTGAAGACAGTCGTTTAGAATTTGCATCTCAAATTATGAGGGATTTACGTGAAACTGATCCTGAAACTCTTGTAGCCGCTCTTGCATCTGATTTTTCTAATCGTGCTGAAGTTATCTACTTGGTATGGCAGATGTTGGCTCGTGGCTATATCAATACGGATTTTACAGAACCGCTAACTATGAAATCAAAAATATGGTGTCCATAAGGAGGGTATAAAATGCATAGGGGTAATTCTCTTTTTCTATCAATCGAACCTGGCTCAATAGTAACTCATTTAAATTCCACTTATGTAATAACCAATTTACTTGATATTGATAATATTTTAGCTAAGAATCTTGAAACAGGTAAAATCCAACGTCTTCGTATTGCTGAATTAAAATCAAACATACCACCAAAATCTACGGACTCAGAAGGAATCGTTGCTCCTGCAAAAACAATTCCTGACGAAGATTGGGCAGAAGCCACAAAAAGATTTCAAATTATTTTACCCCTTATTAAACATTCAAACCGAAGTAAAGAAGATGTTAAACGACATGCAGCCGAATATAACATTTCAACAGGAACATTATATCGATGGATGGCGACTTATTCTACAACAGGTGTAATATCATCACTAATACGTAAAGGACGGTCGGATAAAGGAAAAGGTCGCATTTCTGCCGAGGTTGAAGTTATTATACAAGAATGTGTACAAGAGTTGTTTTTAAATAAACAACAACATAAGATTCCCATAGTAGTCGAACAAGTTATAATGCGTTGTAAAAAAGCAAACATTGTTTCTCCACACCCTAATACGGTCCGTAATCGGATTTCAGCAATATCAGAAGAAGAAGTATTAAAAAGGCGTCGAGGAAACAAAGAGGCTAGAGAAAAATTTTCACATATAAAAGGAAACTTCCCTGGTGCCGACTATCCACTAGCGGTGATTCAGATTGATCATACTCCGATTGATGTGATTATAGTTGATGAAGTCAATAGGCTACCTATTGGTAGGCCTTGGATTACATTAGCAATTGATGTATTTAGTCGTATGGTATGTGGTTTTTATATTAGTTTGGAACATCCAAGTACAATGTCAGTGGCGTTATGTATCGCCCATTCTATTTTACCAAAAGAAAAGTGGTTGGCTAATAGGGATATTAGTATTTCATGGCCTGTATGGGGAATGCCAGATACCATTCATGTTGATAATGCTCGTGAATTTAGAGGAGATACTTTAAAAAGGGCCTGCGAGGAATACGGGATTACATTAACATGGCGTCCAGTTGCAACTCCTAATTATGGTGGTCATATTGAAAGTTATCTCGGAACTTTAATGGATGAGATTCATGAAATCCCTGGAACTACCTTTTCTAATCCATCAGAACGTGGCGAATATGATTCTGATGCAAAAGCAATTTTAACACTCAAAGAATTAGAAAAGTGGGTCACAATTCAAGTGTTGGGTAGATATCATCAACGTATACATTCTCAAATCGCGATGCCTCCTATAAAAAAATTCGAGTTAGGCATATTAGGGGATACTAATATTATTGGAAGAGGGATTCCACCGCGTATACAAAATGAAGATCGGATTCTATTAGATTTCATGCCCTTTGTACAAAGAACCATTCAAGACTATGGTGTACTCTTTGAGAATATTACTTATTATTCAAATGTATTACGTCGATGGATCAATGCCAAAGACCCTGAACAGCCAAAATTGAAACGTAAGTTTACTTTTCGATATGATCCTAGAGATATTAGCACACTTCTTTTTTTAGATCCTGAATTGAATATCTACTACCCAATCCCTTACCGTACGACTTCACGTCCAGCAATTACGATTTGGGAATTGCGTGAGGCATTTAAAAGATCCAAGGAAACTTACAATGATCAACAAATCAATGAGGATATGATTTTTTCATCATACGAAGAATTGCGAGAAATTGAACGTAAAGCTGCTAAAGCAACTAAAGCTGTTCGTCGAAATGCTCAACAGAAATCAAATACACAATCCAGAAAAGACTACTTACCCGTGATTAAAAACTCCGCATCACATCTAAATACTCAAGATGAGATGATTAAACCATTACAAAGTATCAAACCATTTGACGATATTGATGAGGAGATTACACCATGAATAATAATTTTGATCACTTATCGAAAAACGCAGTAGAAGCTTTAAAACTTTCTAATAAAGAAAGAATCGATAAAATAAAACAAGATCGATGGATTGGTTATCCACAAGCAAGGGTCATACTTGATAAACTTGAAGATCTGCTTTATTATCCTCCACGACATAGAATGCCTTGTCTTCTAATTGTAGGTGATACCAATAACGGCAAAACGATGATAATAAGACGTTTTCTTCATTTACATCCACCAGATCCAAATGTGGACGGAGATGCAAGCATTGTACCTGTAATGATTGTCCAAGCTCCTCCTGTTCCCGATGAAGGAAGGTTCTATAGCAATATACTTAATGGACTTTTTGCAGAATATAGAGAAAATGATCGTCCTGCACGTAAATATTCTCAGGTTATACGTTTATTGAAAGCCATTAAACTTCGTATGCTCATCATTGATGAGATTCATGATATTTTAGCAGGTAGCACAAAGAAACAACAAGAATTCTTGAATGTGCTTAAAAACCTTTCTAATGAATTGATGATTCCAATTATATGTGTCGGGACAAGGGATGCCTTACGAGCTTTACAAACAGATCAACAACTATCAAATCGTTTTGAGCCAGTAACACTTCCTACATGGAAAATGGATGAAGACTATCTTCGTCTTTTAGCTAGTTTTGAAAGGGTATTACCACTAAAAAATATTTCTCATCTTATCCAAGATCATATCGCTCAAAAGCTATTAGCTATGAGTGAGGGGTTTATTGGAGAACTAAGTCGTATTTTAACTAAAGCAGCCATCAAAGCTATTGAAAGCAAAAATGAGCAGATCACGATAAATCTATTAAATACAATTGACTGGGTAAAACCTTCAGAACGTAGAAAAGCTGCTGAAAAGGAATTTTAAAATGCATGAATCTAAAATATGGCCTGTTCATCCTCGTAGGTTACCTGATGAATTATTGTCTTCTTGGCTGATAAGGATTGCACAAGCGCAAGGAATAAAGTTACATACTTTTACCCAAAGAGCATTTCCAAATTATTCAGTATGGAATCGTGATATTGATAAAACTGCCCCTGATGGATTACTAACAATTTTATCTCAACGCACTGGCAGATCATTAAGTGAAGTTTATCAATCTACTTTAAGGAGTTATGAAGGGTATCTATTTGAAACTCTAATTCCAGGTAATACTAAATGGATATTGCCTGTTGGGGTATACCATCGAACACGTAAAAGAAATGGATTAGCGATCTGCCCATTATGCTTAGCAGAATCTAATACTCCATACTTTCGGCGCCTATGGCGTATTGGATTTACAGTTGTTTGTACTAAACATTCAGCTTGGATGATTGATGAATGTCCCATTTGCAAATATCCTATTTGTTTTCACAGAAATGACTTTGAACATAAGTATAATGCTACTGAAAAAGGCATGAATATATGCTATAATTGCCAATTTGATTATATTTATAGTGATGTGAAAATCGAAACTGACCAACTATTTCTAACATTTTTAAGTAATCTAGAAGAAACTTTAAGTAAAGGTTATATTGAATTTGGCGATACATATGTATATTCTCATTTATATTTTTGTGTTCTTCATCAATTAGTAAAACTTCTTTGTATAAGTGAGAGTGGAATCAAATTACGACATTTATTGGAATTAGAATCAAATTTTACTTATGATTATACGCTACATAATCAAACAAATTTTGTGGAGACATTATCTATATCTGGGCGTAGACACACCTTACGACTTATATCGTATCTGCTGGAAGATTTGCCCAAGTCATTCATTTTAGCATGCAAAAAAGCAAATATAACTAAATCTCGTTTAGAAAAAGACATGAAGGTTATCCCTTTTTGGTATTTCCAAATACTTCGTAATTATCTTGATGAAACTTCTTACGGACCGAACTACGATGAAATTAAAGTTGCATGTAATTATCTTCAAAACATTAATCAGCCAATATCTCGAAAAGCCTTAAAAGACCTAATGGGGTTTATTGATTCAAAAAAAATTAATAAATATTATAATTTAATATTTAAAAAAAGAGGTTGAAGTAATGAATTTTATTACTTTAGAAAATATCAGCATTATAATATTTAGTTTTCTTTTAGTAGGTTTATCTTTTTTTATTAATCCATTTATAGGTTTCTATTTAGGAGCGGCTTTAGGAATTCTCATTTTTTTTATAGGAGGAATTATAGGAGGAATTTTATATGTCCGTTATTTAAAAGATAAAAAAGATAGTTATAAAAGAAACACTTTGGAATAAATATTTATTCCAAAGTGTTTCTTTTATAACATAGTTTCCTTTAAGAGTTTCATTGACTCTGGTAATAAACTTCCTTCTAGATCTTTCCCGTATTCTTTAACCTTGGACGTGCTGTCGAATAAGTATATCTTTTTTAATTCTTCTAATTTCTGTTGTATAGTGATATCAATACGATTCCCCTCAGTTTCTTTAATTTTTTCTAATAGATTATCAATACTTTTCTCTTTATATTCCAAAGGGCCATCATATATGTATACCAAATTATGTTCAATATATTTATTATCAAAAATAGCGGAAAACAAATATTCGCCTTCTAATGGAATATCCATAGTAAAATCGATTACCACGTAAGTAGTTGATCTTGCGGTATAAAATCTAACGGGAATTTCTTTTGAGGAATCTATTTTTTTTAATTTTGCATCTTTTAAACTATGGATTCCGTTAATTTTAAATATTTCGCGATTATTACTAAATGTATAATAATCACGCTCCCACCTAATCGAGGTTGGTAGAATGAAAGTAACAACTAAATAATAAAGGATAATACAAAGGAAATATGTTACGATTTGCAATTTAGCAATTTCATTCCAAAGCATTATTGGTTTTAGCTTATCAAGTAATGTACGAACATAACCTATTTTTTTGATAAAAAATAGTATAAGAAGACAAATGTAGGGCCAGGTAATCGTAAAAATCGTATTTCCTAGAAAAAAAGTAGGTACTTGTGTAATTACAACTATAAAAAAAATAAAAATTGAAAAAAGAAAATTTTGAATAAATAACGACATAGATTTGTCTATAGATAGTTCTAATTTAAAACCAATTTTTATTATTTTAGCTAATAATATGCGTATAGTTGGAAGCAACGCAACTATACCAAGTGTAAAAGCATAACATAGACATATATTTATAATGATATTTTGGTCATAGCTTAAGTATGAAATTGATGCATTATTTTGGTATATTTTAACTATGTAATCTAAAAAATATGTAAAAAAAACAGAAATTAATACTAAAATAAACGGGTTTAAAAAAATTGTTTTTTCAATAATAGTTTCTTCAGTGTCCATCTTTCCTCCATTTTGTAATGTTTTTCAAATTCTTTCTTTGAATGCGAAATTACTGGAATATTACAATAAATATATAGTTTTAAATAGTAAATTCATAAAAATTTACGCCAAAGTTTTAGGAGAGGCATTACCCCCTCACTGAATTAGAACACATTTCTTTCCCCGTCTGTAGAGGAGGGGGGTAATCGAATAAGTGCTTCATTGATAAATTCCGTATGCTAGGCAGGTGCTTGTTCACACCATGAAAAGACTTCTGTATAATTGTTATGACTAAAAAGGTACGTGAATATAAAGTGTCCCATCTTTTAAAGTTTCCGGTATAAAACCAGCAGCATTATAGCCACTTTTTATAGCATTACATATCGGATCGAATGTAGTTCTTTCGAGATTTGTTATATCAAAACTTGTTAATGCGTCTCTAAACTCATTTATAACAGGAACCCATAAAGGATTTATCTGTTTTATTTTATTAATAAAACAATTCCAAGCTGGCTCGTACATTTCATTATTAAAACAAACTAGTAAACCGATAGATCTACCAATTTGATCGAAAATACGAGATAGTTCAGAAATGACTTTTGGCCATAGGCGATTCATATCAGCGTGATAACGATATTCTGCAATTTCATTATTAAGAAATTTGTTTACTGATGTTAAATGAGTAATTAAGTAATTTATATGTTCTTCTAATACACTTTGTTCTTTATAATAAGGGTATGAGACGAGTTGAGCGAAATATTCGCTAAAAAGTCCAGTGGCATCGGAAAAAACGATTTTTTCCCACTCGTTATGATAGATATCTTCTTTTTTATTATTAATAAATCTACTAGTAAAATAACCTTCTGCCACATGAGTAAATTCATGTACGATCAACGCTTTGCATTCGCTCGAATCATCAAAAGTTGCTGCTGCACAGATTCTTTCATCGATAACAATCGCGCCATAGTAATTATCTTTATTACTACATTCTCCCCATGTTAAAACTTTCGCCGCCAACATTCCATCTCTTGGACGATCAACTTTAGCCCTGCGTCCAGTTCCTTCTAATAGTCGATCATATTCTTCTATGACGTTTGATGTAATGATGAATGCGCGAAGGACTAATAATCCGGGAAGTTTTTCTACTAATTCTTGGTATAATGATACAATCACTTTTTGCGCTTTTTGTGCATTTTCTGGTTCATTCCAAAGACTAGATGTGTTTGTCATGGTTATGGTCCATGAGCCGAGTTGGTTTTTCTCGTAGTCTTGTAATGAAAGCAATCTATTATCCATTTTATCCCTCCGTTATTCTTACGCTGTTATACCAGTAACTATCTATTCATTCTATTTACATGGTTAATTTGTGAAAACGTTCAGAATTATACTCATTCATATCTGAATATTTTAAACGTAACATTTATCTCGCATCGCCGAGTTATCTTTGTCTGCATAAATCTGCAATTGCTGCTTTCAAAACCTGTAAACAAATTTCAGCAGTATGTTTATCTGGATTAAATCCAGAAGCCATTTGAGCATAGGGATGAATGTAGTTTCTGAAATCACGTAAAGAATGGCTAAACTTTTTTATATCAAGTTTTAATAAGCCGATTTCACAAGCAATATCTATAAATTGTGCAAGTGACCAATGTTGAAAAGAACGTACTTTCCCGTTATCATCTTTAGGGCTGCCCTTTGCTGAATTGAATTCTTTAGGGTTCTGAATAGCAGCACCAAGCAATAAACCTTCAAAAATGCTTCCTGCGAGGAGTATTGCTGCAAGTGGAGCACCAGACTTTAAACAAATATTAACTTCTTTTAAACGGGTTTCCAAAATAGGTGTAAGTGCTGGCTCGATAGGCAATGTACTAATAGAGATTTTACTAAAATTAATACTTAAAAATGCTTCTTCTGGATTGTTTTTTACAATTGGTTTACCTAAAAGACGAAGAATAATATTATGAGCTCCTAAATAGGCAGTACTAGCTGTAGCATTTTTATCAGATTGATTATATGCCCATACAGCTAGCATTTGTTCTAATAATTTACCGACAATCATATCCGACTCAATATCCCAAAAACTTCGTAATCGTTTGGCTTTAGAATGACCATTCGATGAATATTTTTCAGAATAAATATCCTTATTTACAACTTCGCGAAAAAAATCAGAATAAGTTCGATCCGAAAAATCCAAAACATATCCACTAGACATTCCAAACATCTCTTCAAAATGTCTTTTTTCTAAGTGTGTAAGACTTGACAATAAAATCGCCTTCTTCCAATATGATTTTTAAGACATAACCATCTGTTAAATTGGTAATAATATACCAGATGGAGGTGGTTTTATGTTAGTTGCGGTTATGGCATGTATATGTTTACTTGTACTATCGGTAGGTATGGTGATTTACGGTATTGGACGACTGATATATGAATATAAGATTCATTGGTAGCTACTGAAGGTAGCTATTTTTTCTTACTAATTAGCCTAAGAAAATTTGAGACAAATATAAGTCTGATTTTTTACAATTATTTTCATAGTTATTTTAAGCGTTTTCCTATACGTTCTGCTATCATCCAAGGTAATACATCAACTTTTTTCGCTCTTGGATGTTGTATAGATTCACGTGTCCAACCACGTTCTAACCCATCACTTCGTCTAGCTTTATTATCTTTATTGATGGCCCACTCTAACATTACTAATTGCAATTCTTCCTTAGAAGCACGTTTTCCATTAGATAATTTAAGCAAATAGATACCAAATTCTGTTTTACGGCCTTCCCATTCAACAATGTAGTACCAATAACCTTGTTTCTCAATTTCAATCCAGAGTGCTTGTCTACCTCTTCGTCCATTTTCACTTCGTTGAATGGACCATTTGGATTTCATCGGAAAATGAGATAATTTATACTCTAAAGTCCGTTCCCCCGTTTCAACAACTATTACATTGGCTCTACATTTATATATTTTCGATAATATTTTCAATGATTGCCATAATGTCATCATGTCAGCAGAAATAATTTCACCTTCCTCTATGTCAGAACTATTAGTGACTTGGATTTCGAGAGGAGCTAAGGTTATATTACGAGGATCGCCTTGTCCTGTTTCATAACCAGTTATCTCTGTACAAGCGATTTTTTTTGATGCAGATTTGTATTTAGCATCTTCTTTATATCTAAACTGTATTGTCTTACTTTTCAACGATAGGAAACGTTCATCTTGCACTTGATAATTAGTTTGTACAATTTCAGTGGAAGGTTCTTTATTTATACCAGTAATGATTTGTTCATCATTTTGAGTTGCTTCTTGTTTCATCGGATAGTTTACAGGTATCGTTCCCGAATGATTTATTACACGATTTGAATTTTCGCGGTCAAGGACTAATCCTTTATAAGGAAAATCAGCACTGCAAGATGTAATTTTTAATACAAGATAAGCAAATTCTCTTGGACCTATTTTAATCCAAGTTCCTTGACACTTTAACTTACTAGTGCCAGAAAAAGGAAGACCTATTTTCATATAGAGTGACTTTCTTGAGAGAGAGTCACATGCTAAGCTAAAATACAATTGTTGTGCCATAGCAGCTGCAATAGGATCACTTAAGATTCTTGCAATTACTGGAGCATCAGAATCAGAAATTTTTTTACGTAAAGTAATAAAAAATCGTTCATCAGGCATAGGACCTGTAATACGTTTACCATTAGAATCATTCAAAACAACTAATTCACTAACATTAGTTGCTGCTCCATGGATAAGTTTACGAATAAGAGTAGAAGATGTACCAAAATAAAACCTTACAATTTCTGGACAAGGAATAATTACAGTGCTAAGTGGTTTTGAAATACGCCAACTCATATTTTCGTTTGAAGTTGAACATAATTTCACGTTTTTTAGCAATAAGCAAGGTGTCATACATAGTGAACCACCCAACTTATAGACATTAAACGGAATTATATCCATCGCAGGTATAAATTCTGGCTTCTTGGAACTATAAACCTCAAAAACATTAGTCTCAGAATTAATAGTATCGTTAATAATAGCTTCACCGTTTTTCCAAGCTGATCCTAGAGTGAGTGATGGTAAATGTCCAATAGCAACAGATACCGAGTCATTGACTTCACTATCAACAGTATCTTTAGAATATCTTTTTAGTTTTAGATCATTTATAAGCGGTGAAAAGGATAATTTTATTTCAGATAAAGAACGTTCATAAGTGCCATGATCAATACCGCCAAACCAATTTAATCTCCATATGCGGTCATCAGCAGGAAAGGATTTAAACTTCATAATCCACCTCAAAGTTATACGATTATATTATTAAATGAGACTAATTTCTTGAATACCTTGTAAATTCCTGCTAAAATGTGTAAAATTATATATAATTAAGTACTGTTATTGGAATAAAAATATTAAATTAAGAATAATTAACATGGTTAGTTTGTATTCTCTCTTTGGAATTCTCTTAGTGTTAACCATATTTTAGTTTATCTATTTTTTGACAACTAACAGTGGATACGGAGATTTTATTAATAAGAAGGTGTATATATGAGTAGTATATCTGTGTCTACATTTGAAAAAGCAGTATTAAAAGAACTAAGAAATAATAATTTATCAATATTTGCTGGAGCAGGACTTTCTATGGGGTCTGGATTTGTTGACTGGAAAGGATTGCTAAGAGAAATTGCAAATGAATTGAGTTTGGATATTGATAAGGAAACTGATTTAGTTACTGTCGCTCAATATCATTGTAATGCACATGGAAGACAAACTATTAATGAAGCAATAATAGAAGAATTTCAAAGAATTTCTCAAAAAAATGAAACTTTAAATATTTTATCGCGTTTGCCAATTGATACTTATTGGACGACTAATTATGATTCAATTATTGAAGACACTTTAAGCGATGCAAATAAAATAGTAGATAAGAAGATTGTTCAAAGTCAAATTAAAAATTACCGACCTAATAGGGATGTTATAGTTTATAAAATGCATGGTGACAAGGAATTTCCAGACGATGCAGTTATTACAAGGGATGACTATGAAAGATATGATATAACTAGATCTTTGTTTACGATGCATTTAAAAGGTGAACTAATTTCAAAGACATTCATATTTATTGGATTTAGTTTTGAAGACCCGAACTTAGAACAAATTTTAAGTAAAATTAGAATTGATTTACTTGGTAAAAGTCCTAAAAATCATTACTGCTTTTTTAGAAAAGTAAATCAATTAGATGATCGCTATAAGAATCTTGATGGTACTATTGATACAAAAGCATATCATTACGATGAAGTTAAACAAGACTTAAAGATAAAAGATTTAAAGAGATATGGTATTAATGCTGTTCTTGTAAATGATTATTCAGATATTACAGTTATTTTGAAAAACATAGAAAAAAAGTTTAAAATTAACAAACTTTTTATTTCTGGCAGTGCTGAAGAATATGGTGATTACACAAAGAAAGACGCAATAAGTTTATTACATAATTTGTCTAACTCTCTTGTTAATCATAATTATCATATAGTTTCTGGATTTGGACTCGGCGTAGGTAGCTACGTAATAAATGGAGCTCTTGAAGATATATTTAAAAATAAGAGTAAAAGAACAACAGATTATCTAACATTAAGACCATTTCCTCAACATGAATCCGGGGGAAAGAGTTTGAAAGAACTTTGGACAGAGTATAGAAAAGATATGATAGATGATGTAGGAGCCATTATTTTGTTATTTGGCAATAAGATTGATGATGATGGTAAAATCGTTGAAGCTGGTGGAATGATGGAAGAATACCAACTGGCAAAAAATATGGATAAATTTATCATTCCAATAGGTTCTACTGGTTATGTCGCTAAAACTGTCCTAAGTGAAGTAAAAAAAGATTTAGATAAATATTGGTATTTAAAAGACTCTATAAATATCTTGGAAAATGAACTAAATGAAGAGAAAATAATTAGCGAAGTAAATTCGATCATTGAAAGAATCAGAACTTCTATTTAATTTTTACTTAAATCAATGAAAAGGAAATGATATTATGGCAAAAAGACAAGTGTTTTTTAGTTTTGAATATAATAAAGACTCTTGGAGAGCAGGTCAAGTGAGGAATATGGGGAATGTTGATAATAGTTCGACATTTTCTGACAATGATTGGGAAGAAGTAAAAGAAAAATCAGATGCAAAAATTAAAGAGTGGATTAATGACCAAATGGCAAAACGATCTTGTCTTGTTGTATTAATTGGTGCGACTACCTCAGGTCGAAAGTGGATAAACTATGAAATTGAAAAAGCATATGAACTCAAAAAAGGAATTGTTGGAATACATATCCATAATTTAAAAGACAGTGATGGAAAGCAGACAACACAAGGCAGTAATCCTTTTTACCAAATTTACATTGGCAAAGATAATAAACGTTTGTCAAATTATGTAACCTGTTTTAATTCCTCATATAAATCAAGCCAATATGTATATGATGACATAAAAAATAATATAGAGCAGTTAATTGAAGATGCTATTAAAAATAGCGGGAAATATTAATCATTGAAGGGAGAAATTGAACTTGGGCAATAAGATATTTATATCATACAAATATAGGGATTCTGATGTTAAAGGTATTTCCACAATTTCAAGTAACTATCCAAAAGTGCGTGATTATGTAACATGGCTTGAAAACAAATTTACTAATAGAACCGAACATGTATACAAAGGTGAGTCAGATAATGAGGATTTATCGGATAAGTCTGAAGATTATATTTGGCGTACATTAAAGGACAAAATTTTTGATAGTTCTATCACAATTGTATTAGTTTCCCCAAATATGAAAGAAGCGAGAAAATGGGAAAAATCTCAATGGATTCCATGGGAAATTTCTTATTCATTAAGAGAGACTCCTCGTAATAGCTATACAAGTCATTCTAATGCTGTTTTAGCAGTAATTTTACCTGATAGGAATGGCAATTATTCATACTATGAATCTATGACGTTATTTAGCATATTAAAAAAGAATATTGATATTGGTTATATCCCTGTTGTAACGTGGGATAATTTTCAATATAATTGTGATACTTATATTAAAAAAGCTTATGAGGCACAAAAAAATACACCAGAATACAAAGTAAGTAAAATGTTTACATGACAAAATTAAAAGGTACTGACATCAAAGTATTTGATGTCAGTACCTTTTAATCAAACTAAGGTGTTTAATAAAATTGTAATGCAAAGTCAACATTTATATGATTATGGTATTTTAAGCATAGAACTGCATACAAGGAGACTTTTATATGTATATCGGTTTTGATTTAAATTTAGATAATAATTCCTTCAACGAATATGATTATACCCAAATACCGTTTTTAAAAGATAACCAAAAAAAAGTAAGAAAAATATTAAATGATTTTATAGGTTCAAATGGTAATATTAATGCTACAGATATTAAGAATGAATGGTTTCCTACAATAGATGCTAATATATTTTTATCACATTCTCATAAAGATGAAGAATTAGCAAAAAAAATATCTGCATTTTTATATATAGAATTTGGATTAATAACTTTTATCGATTCATGTGTATGGGGTTATTGTGATGAGTTATTAAAAGAAATTGATTATGAATATTGTTATAAATTCACTACTCAAACTTATGATTATGATCGAAGGAATCGTTCTACGAGTCATGTCCATATGATGTTATCAATGGCATTAACTGAAATAATTGATAAAACAGAATGTGTAATTTTTCTAAATACGCCTAATTCTATTACTCCATCTGAATCGTTAAAGCAAACGTCTTCTCCATGGATTTACAATGAGCTTACTGTAACGAAGCTAATTCGACGTCAAATACCTTCTCGAGAACAAACAATCAAAAAAGCTTTTCTAGAAAGCAAATCTAAAAATATCGATTTTAAATACGATGTTTCATTAGAACATTTATATAACCTGAGTTATAAACACCTGCTTGCTTTGAAATATCTCAAAAATCAAGATGAACATCCACTTGATTTATTATATAAACTCACTATATCTTAAAAAGGAATGAAAAAAGTATAAAAAATATTATTAGATCCACTTTGTAAATCATCAGCTAATTTTTAGTACCAAATAATTCTGTGTAGTATTAAATATTTTTGTGAAGTACTATTTAATTTTAGAATTAACACCTCCTCCTACCATACCAGCCCCTGAGATAGTATGATGAGGACTACGAAAAGGACGTTCTGTCACAAGTCCTGTATGACTATGAAGCAGATCAGCAATACTGTAAATTTTAGTAACTTCTAAGGCTTCTTGGGAGGACATGGTGGGGAGAATTGATGTAATGCGCCGAGCAAGCATGGTTTTTCCAGAGCCAGGTGGACCTACCATTAGTAAATTATGTCCGCCAGCGGCGGCAATTTCCAAAGCTCGTTTGCCGACAACTTGTCCTTGAACGTCGGCAAAATCTTCTCGGTGATTCATCATTACAGTAGCAAGAGATTGTTTTGTTATTGGAGATAAGAGGGAAGCTTTTGAAAGATGGTTTACAAGTTGTGCCAAGGTATGAGGGGCATAAATCTCTATACCCTCTACTAATAATGCTTCTTCTCCATTAGCAGGGGCTACGACCATATGCTTGATGCCTTGCTCAACGCCATGAATAGCCATGGGTAGAATACCACAAATACCGCGAAGCTTTCCTTCTAAAGAGAGTTCGCTTACGAATAAATATTCTTGGAAATTGTTCCATGTAATCTGTCCGCTAGCAGCTAAAATACCAATAGCAATGGGTAAATCAAGTCCTGAACTATCTTTCTTTAAATCAGCAGGGGCCAAATTAATCGTAATACGACGAGAAGGAAATTCAAAACCAGAATTTTTAATAGCGGCTCGTACTCGCTCCCTTGATTCCCGTACTGCGGTATCTGGCAGACCTACAATATCTAAGGCTGGTAATCCATTAGCAATGTCAATTTCTACAGTTATAAGGGTACCATTTAAACCTAAGGTGGTTGCCCCAAATGTTTGAAAAAACATTATACTATCTCCATAGGTTATTCTCCCTGCCAACGAGGGAATAACTCATGGTCAACACCAAGTGTGTCACAAATTTTACCAACCATCATATCAATAAGACTTTGTAACGTGTCAGGACGATGATAAAAACCAGGACAGGCGGGAAGGATTCGTACCCCTAATTGCGAGAGTTTGAGCATATTAGAAAGGTGGATGGCACTAAAAGGTGTCTCCCTAGGAACAAGAACTAGTTTGCGCCCTTCTTTGAGCATGACATCAGCAGCACGACCGAGCAAATTATCAGCAATGCCATTGGCAATCCCCCCTAAAGTTCGCATAGAACAAGGCACTACTACCATAGCATCGGTTTTAAAGGAGCCACTAGCAATGGTAGCTCCAATATTGTTGACATCATGCAAATAATCAACCTTTGCAATGATGTCTTCTTTCTGTAGGCTGCATTCATAGTCTAATACCTGCCAGCCAGGTTCGGATACCACAGCGTGAATTTCACATCCCGCCTGTTTGAGTACCTCAAGGAGCCGGACGCTATAAATTGCGCCACTAGCTCCTGTAATACCTACAATGATTCTCATATAACACACCTACCTTACTGTTGAAATGCATCAATAATATGGTTATATTTTACCACATTTTGTTCCAATAAAAAAATTTCCATGACATCAAAGCGACAAAGAGCATTCGACTGTTTCATTTTTTGAAGATAACACTGGGCTGTATTCAGTATTTTTTGTTGTTTTTGATAAGTTACAGCTTCGGCTGGCAAACCACAGCGATTACTGCGTCTGGTTTTCACTTCCATAAAGATAAAAGTATCATTTTTTTTGGCAATAATATCGATTTCACCAATTTTCAAGCGATATTTACGTTGTAAAATAGCATAACCAGCCGTAGAGAGATATTCGGCAGCAAATACTTCTCCAATATTTCCGACCATAATATGATTCATTTGAAAACACCTCAGTATAATGTTCCATAAAATAGAAAATTTATCCTCTCCTTACTTATAATGCTACCTTATTGTCAATAAAGATATATAAATTAAATCCAGATTCGTTTATAATAGAGTTACCTAAGATAAGAGGTAACTCTATTATAAATAACATGTAAATAAAGGCAGGGGATATGCCATGATGAATATCCAAACAATATTAAAAAAAATGAAAATAAAGCTATGTGACCAAAGGCAGCAGGGCTGGATTTTAGTTGATTCTATCGTTGGCACGGTGATTGTTACGACGGCCCTGGTGGCTTTGGTATTAATGTATACACAAGCCAGCAAATCTTCTAGTTTTAATCGCATTTACAATAATGCAATTTATCTTGCCCAACAAAACTTAGAAGACATAAAGCAATATGAAAATACCCCGACAATTAAATCCTTACCTAGCAGTGTAACAACTCCACCGAATGCTACAATGGATGGTGTTGAATATATGGTGCGTATTAATCCGTTAGTGATTGCAGCACCGCTGGACAATATTTATGTTTATCAGGCTACCGTATCATGGCCAGCCACTAATCCTGTAAGCTCTATTCAAGTTGTCGCATACTACCAATAAATTAGAGTGAGTGGAGAACTATTATGAAAAATCATCAAGATATAATCACCCCACAACAGGGATTTACCATAATAGAATTACTAATTGGCATGGCTATCATGACCATTATAATGGGTGCTATGTATGGAGTCTTCGTTTCATCTTCAAAATCACAACAGTTTAACTTTGATGCAACTGCCAATACGCAGGATGGACGTCAAATAATAATGAATATTAGTAATGAAGTTAAAAACGCTACGCAAATTAGTTCACCTCTAGCAGGCAGTGTTACTACTACAATGAACTATCAAAAAAATAATGTACTTAGCAATTGGACAATTTCTCTTGGTACAGGCATTCATGCAAATACCATTATTATTACTGATCCAGCGGGAAATATTACACAACGCATGGGCATTGGCAGAACCCAATCCTTGCAATTTATACGGGATAGCGTAATACCGCGAAAGATAACAGTCAATCTAACCTTACGAAATTCGGCAAGAACAGATGCACCTAGCACTACTGTCTCTACAATTATTTATACATTAAATTAATATTGGAGGAAGTTGTATGCTAAAAAATCAAAAAGGGCTAGTTACCGTAATCGGTATTTTAATTATCCTCATATTTATTATTATGAGCGCAGGTTTATTGCCCTGGGTGACAAATGAAACGCGACTGGCAACTAAAAATAGAGATGTTCTTGAAGCGGAATATGCCGCAGAGGCTGGAGTAAAAAGAGCCTTAGTTGAGTTTAATAAAGAAAGCCCGAACTGGGATTGGTTGCATTTAGATCAGCCTTTTATAAATGATAGCACTACCAAAAAATATAATGTCACTATTTATCTAGCTTCAGATACTACCACTAAAACTCCTATCACTCCAGAGGCGAATTCCAGCAATATTTATACTATCCAGTCCACTGGTACGGTCAATGGTGCTGTAAAGACGGTTTCCGTATCCATTGCCAGTGGAGGTAATCCACCCGTTGATCCGAAAGTTGCCAGTGATACTGCTATCTATGCTGGCCGCTTACTTGAGTTTAAAAATAACGGAACGATCAACAAGGCCTCTATTGCAAGTGGAGGGAATATCAATGGCGGAGTAAATGTTGCAAATCCTTATGCAAAGTATAGCAATAAGTCCTTAGAAATTCCCCAATATGCTGTAGAATCATTCCAAGGATCACCAGCCTTGCCCCTTCCTACAAATAACGAAATAAAGCTAACGGAGGGGAAATACTATGTAAGTGGGGATTGGAATCCAAGTCATAATAGTACCATTTCGGGTGATGGGATAATATTTGTGAATGGCAATATTATCTTTCCACAAAACGTAAATTTCACAGGAAAGGTTCATATCATAGCAACTGGTAACATGGATGCATCTAATTCTAATAATGTTAGTTTTAATAAAGCGGTTTTGATTTCATATGGTGACATTACAGCAAAGAATACTTTTAATGCAACAGGGTCAGTGGTGGCAACCGGGAATATAACCTTCAAAAATGGTACTAATATTACTTATGATTTGCCTACTATTAACAGCTTTGGCATATCAACATCCAATGATGGAAAAATTCAAAAGGGATCTTGGAAAATAAATTAATAACTATCATCTTAATAATTGGAGGGTAAACTCATTGTATCACCTGTTATGTCCCAATCGGATGGTAAACTCCCTATATGATATTGAGGTCTATGCATTACAACACTTAGGAATTCGCGGTATTATCTTTGATCTTGATAACACCATCGTTCCTTGGGATCAACAAGAAATGTCGCCTGAAATCATCCAGTGGCTACAAGCTTTAGTATGCCAAGGTTTTCAACTTTGTCTAGTTTCTAATAATATGGGAAACCGCGTGGAAGGAATTGCTGCTCTTTTGGGGATTCCTTTCGTTTCCAAAGCTTATAAACCTACAAATGCTGGTTTTCTGCAAGCAATCAAGAGAATGGAGCTAAATAGAAAAGAAGTAGCAGTGGTAGGAGATCAATTATTTACAGATATTCTTGGGGGAAACCGCTTAGGATTATATACGATTTGGGTTAAGCCCTTAAGTAAACAAGAGTTTATTGGTACGAAAATTACTCGGCAGTTGGAAAAATTAACACTTAGAGTCTTACGCCGTAAAGGCTTACTAAAATAAATATTAACATTGAAATGGAGTTGTCATATGATTACAGGAAAAACCAAAGCTATCGGTATTCTAGGCTGGCCGGTGGGGCATTCTTTCTCGCCTAATATGCATAATGCTGCTTTTAAAGCTTTACATCTTAACTATGTATATATTCCCCTCCCCGTTCATCCTGATCATCTTGAAAGTGCAGTAGCGGGGCTAAAAGCATTGGGATTTGCCGGGGCTAATGTTACCATTCCTCATAAAGTGACCATTATGCCCTACCTTGATGAACTGGATGCTAGCGCAACCTTAGCAGGGGCTGTAAACACCATTGTAGTGAGAGATGGTCGCTGTATTGGTTACAATACAGACGGGCAAGGTTTTATCCAATCCTTAACTTCGCAAAACTTTATGATTGAGGGTAAAAGAGCTGTTCTTCTTGGTGCTGGTGGAGCAGCGCGGGCCGTAGTTTGTGGGCTATTACAAAACGGTATTTCAGAAATCATCCTTGGTACCCGCAATGCTATAAAAGCACAAGAATTTGTACAACTTTTTCCTGATAACACTTTATTAACAGGTTGTAATTGGCATGAGGATGTATTTGTTGACGCTCTAAAGGAATGTGATTTTTTAATAAATTGTACTCCTATCGGTATGTCTACTCAGGAAAATATGGAATTACCTATTAATTTGCAAACTATAAAAAAAGAAACTATTCTTTGTGACTTGATATACAATCCACCTCTGACGGAATTTCTAGCCCAAGGCAAAAAACAAGGGCACTCTGTGGTTAATGGAGCAGGGATGCTTGTTGAACAAGGCGCCTTGGCATTTGAGCTCTGGACGGGGGAGTGTGCACCTCGCCATATCATGATGGCAGTTTTGAAAAATGCAATCTAATATAAATCCAAAAAAATCATATCAATATACAAATTTTGTGAATTTACATATTTTTTTAATAATTAATAGGAGGAAAATCTAATTCTGTTGCGAATATTACAAAGATGTTCTCTTATGTAAATTTATTTTTTGTAGAATTATAGTTAGTTTGACGCGTTAGGAGTGGACAACTAGTGGATTTATCATCGTCTTTAAAAAAGTTAACAACCCAAAAGTATCAGCTGACGAGTAGAGAACGCATCATGGTCATTGCCTTGATGGGCATATTGGTCTTTTTTATTTCAACCTATCTTATACCTACAGAAGAGGTTCCACCAATGTTCCCTCAGGTCAAGTCTGAAAATACAACCCCAAAGAAAGTCATCCCTGTAAATCAGGTAGCGCAGGCCAATCCCAGTCAACCTATAATGCGCGATCCTTTTGCATTACCACCAGATGATAGGGTTCCTCCTCCTGGTACTAGTAAGACTGATCTACCAGTGCTGCAAAACAATGTACCGAGCATGGTGCCAAAAAATACAGGCAATATGACTCCAGAAACCATGCTACTCACTGGCACGATTGGGAATGGAGATCAGCTATTAGCTGTTATTATGCATAGTGGTAAAAGCAGATCCTATAGCCGTAATGAATTTATTGGAGCTTATCAACTTACAGAAATTCAAAAAGAGTATGTAGTTTTGAGAAATGCTGCTAGTAGGTTAGTATTACACTTAGAACCATCGAAGCAAAAGGAAGGTAAGCGTAGTGAAAAATAAAGCATATCTAGTACTTATAACTCTATTGTTATCACTGTTCATATCTAGCGTTGGACTGGCAAACCCAAGCACTTTTGATTTTAATTTTATAGATGAAGAGGTTAGTGTAATCCTACATACCTTGGCGAAGTTTAATCATGTGGATATGGTTATTGATGATTCAATTAAAGGTAAAATGACAATAAAACTAAATGACGTAAACTTTGATACGGCACTACATCTCATTACTACGGCGAAAGGGTTATCCTATCGACAAGTAGGCAATTCCTTTATTATTGAATCGGCTGATATGGGTGCAACGGAAGTTTTCAAACTTCGTTATACTAGGGCAGTAGACATTAAAAAGACCCTCGAGCCCATTGCTGGCAGTCTTAAAGTGAAAATGGAAATAGATGATATCTCCAATTCTCTGATCATAACTGGTCCGCCTGCTGGTAATGCTCGTATTCAAGGAATTTTAAAAGAAATTGATATTCTCCAGCAACAAGTTACCCTTGAAGCCAAAGTTGTCGCTATTAATAAAAGCAATATTAAAGATTTGGGTGTAGAGTGGTCATGGGATCTAACACCCCAAACAGCAGATTATGATGTCACTCTTCCAGTATATGATGGTACTACAGGGAGACTAACAACTCCTGGAAAAGTTGAAGTTACTCGTGATGTTAATAAAGGGGTTATTCAATTTGGCAAAGGTCCTGAAGGATTTCCTTATGAATTTTACTACCAGGCTAAAATAAATGCCCTTATTAGTAACGGCAATGCTAAAATATTAGCAAGTCCCAAGGTAATGACCATCAATGGTAAAGAAGCACGAGTGCTAATTGGGGATCGAATTCCTGTTTTAACAGAAAAGACAGATAACGGTAAAACAACTAGCACTGTGGAGTATATTGATGCCGGTATTAAGCTCACTTATACACCGAGCATTACTGCTGATGGCACTATTACAGCCAAAGTGCGTACCGAAGTCAGTACGCCCACCTTAGTCGCTGATATTAAAAATTATCGGATTACTACGAGGGAAGCAGAAAGTAATGTTTGCATGAAAGATGGAGAGACCATGGTTATTGCTGGGTTAATCGGCAGTGAGGAATCAAAGTCAAATACTAAAGTTCCTTTTTTAGGAGATTTGCCATTACTCGGAGCCCTCTTTAAAAGCGAACATAATAACAAAAGTGAAACTGAAGTGGTCATTTTTTTAACAGCGCGACTCAATAAGTAGTCAAGATTCTTCACCATTATTTATTACAAATCTTTAGTAAGCCTAGCAGGAAATCCTAACCTGTAAGTAGAATCTTTCGAAATAGTAAATGAGTACATTAGATGCGTAGAAATCCTGGTATTATTTGGGCACTTCATCCAGGATTGAGCAAGTAGTGCAACCGACTAGCAATATACATTTAATTGTTATAATTAATGTGTTTTGACATTCGGTTGTTTTTTTTTAGAATAGGTGGTGTAGAATGAAACGTAAACGATTAGGTGATTTACTGATTGAAACAGGCCTAATTAACCAGCAGCAATTGATGAAAGCTCTTGAGGTTCAAAAGAAAAGTGGTAATCGCCTTGGCAAAGTTCTTAGTGACCTAAATTATGTATCAGAAAATGCTATGATCCAAGTACTAGAGTTTCAATTAGGTGTACCCCATGTTGATTTATCAAACCAAAGCATCCCAGCCGAAATTGCCGCTCTTATTCCCGTTGCATTAGCCGAGCGACATCAAATCATTCCTGTTAAAAAGACTGGTAAGAAGATCACCTTAGCCATGGTAGACCCTACCAATTTTTTTGCAATTGATGATATTCGAATGGTTTCAGGCTGTGAGGTAGAACCCGTCATTGCAACAGAAAAAGATGTTATGCGTGCCATTCGAGAAACTTATGGTGTACAAGAATTAGTAGACAAAGCCATTAACCAAATGCGTCCTGAAGATGTACAACTATCAACTACCATGCAAACTGCTGACGATGCACCGATTATTAGTTTAGTCAATTCCCTCATTAGCCAGGCGATTAAGGATGTGGCCAGTGACATTCATATTGAACCCCAGGATAAGACTCTTCGGGTGCGTTTTCGTATTGATGGCATGCTGCAAGAAATTGGCAGTTTTCCTCGGGATATTCATGCAGCCATCGTTGCTAGAATAAAAATCATTAGTGAAATGGATATTGCAGAAAAACGGATTCCGCAAGATGGACGCATTAAGGTGCGGGAAGCCGGTCGTGATGTAGATGTTCGGGTTTCCACACTGCCAACTATTATGGGAGAAAAAGTCGTAATGCGGCTTCTTGATCAAAATGCAGTAATCCTTGATCTTGAAAAACTTGGTTTTTCTGCTAAGAATAAGGCAGATTATTATAAGCTATATACTCAGTCCTATGGAATGATTCTCGTTACAGGACCTACTGGTTCAGGTAAAACCACCACTCTCTATTCTTCACTCCTTGCCGTCAATTCTCCCAATAAAAACATTATTACCTTAGAAGATCCTGTCGAATATAGATTACCTGGTATTAATCAGGTACAAGTTAATCCTAAGACAGGTTTAACCTTCGCTAGCGGACTGCGTTCGATATTGCGCCAGGATCCCAATGTAGTATTAGTGGGAGAAATACGCGATGGAGAAACTGCTGATATTGCTATTCGAGCCTCCTTAACAGGCCATGTGGTTTTTAGTACCCTTCATACCAATGATGCTGCTGGCACCATTACTCGTCTTATTGACATGGATGTAGAGCCTTTTTTAGTTGCTTCCTCCGTGCTTGGAGTAGTAGCCCAGCGTTTGGTACGTTTGATATGCAAAGATTGTAAGGAAAGCTACACACCATCTCCCGACTCACTAGAAAGAGTTTTTTTGAACATTGCTCCTGATGCTGAGCTTACCCTATATCGAGGTAAAGGCTGCTCTCATTGTAATAATAAAGGTTACCGAGGACGTATGGCGATTCATGAGGTTATGACCATTACCTCTAAAATTCGAGAAGCAATTAATAATAAAGCATCGAGTGATGAGATCGCTATTCTGGCAATTAACGAGGGCATGATTACCATGCGCCAGGATGGTATTGAAAAAGCATTGGTTGGGCTGACGGAAATACGAGAAGTAATGCGCGTTGCCTATGCGTAAGTAAGGGGGTAAAATCGTGGAACATTTATTACGCGAGGCCGTCGAAAAAGGAGCCTCTGATATTCATATTACAGTAGGGGTACCACCGATATTTAGGATTAATGGAAAATTGGTGCGTTCTGACCATGCTGCTCTGATGGTCAAAGAAACGGAGGAATTATTCAATTCCCTTACCAAAAGTGAACAGCAACAGCTTTTTAAAGAACGAGGAGAACTAGACTTTTCCTTTGCTATTTACGGTCTTAGCCGTTTTCGGATCAATGCCTTTCGCCAGCGGGGGTCTATTGCCATTGTTATCCGCGTTGTTAACGAGAATATCCCTACCTTAGAGGAACTTGCACATCCCCCCGTGCTGAAAACCTTAGCAGGTCAACCACGCGGATTGGTATTGGTTACAGGACCTACTGGTAGCGGAAAATCTACAACCCTTGCCGCCATGATCAATTTAATTAATCAAGAGCGCTCTTGTCATATTCTGACCTTAGAAGATCCCATTGAATATTTACATAAACATAGCAAATCCATTGTAAATCAGAGGGAAATGCATTCCGATACCCAATCCTTCACTATTGCCTTACGGGCTGCCTTACGGGAAGATCCGGATGTCATTCTCGTGGGAGAAATGCGGGATGCAGAAACCATCGCCACCGCCATTACTGCTGCTGAGACAGGACATTTGGTTTTTGCTACTTTACATACCGGAAGTGCCGCTCAAACCATTGACCGCATCATTGATGCCTTTCCTGCTCATCAGCAGCAGCAAATACGCATTCAATTATCCGTTACTCTCCAAGGTATTATTGCGCAACAATTATTACCCCGCATGGATAGAAAAGGTAGGATTGCTGCCCTCGAAGTACTTATTGCCACTCCAGCCGTACGCAATATTATACGTGAAGGCAAAACCCATCAACTAACCTCTGTCATTCAAACAGGGATCAAATTTGGTATGCAACCGATGGATGCCGCACTGCGTGATTTATATCGACGCGGTATTGTCTCTTATGATGAAGCATTAATGCGTGCCCTCGATGAAGAAACTTTTATTCGTCTCATTAATAGCTAATAAGTGAAAGTAGGAGATCCTAAATGGCAAAAACCTATGTCTATACTGCCAAAGACTATACTGGTCAAGTACAAACAGGGAGTATTTTAGCAGAAAATGAAAAAGCCGTAGCTATTCATATTCGTGAAAAAGGCTATTTTATTACCAATATTAAAGAAGAAGGTAGTACTACTTCTCTCGGTTCCTTACTAGATAGCCTAAAAAGTATTAGTCTTAAAGAAATATCTGTTTTTTGTCGTCTCTTTTCCACTATGGTGGATGCAGGCTTGCCTTTAGTATCCTGTCTTAACGTTCTGATTGAACAAACGGATAATAAACGAATGAAAAAAGCACTACAAGATGTTTACAAGAAAGTCAAGGAGGGGGAAACCCTATCCCGTTCTCTTGGGGATCATCCCCGTATTTTTCCTGAACTTATGATTAATATGGTAGAAGCAGGGGAAGTGGGCGGTGTTCTGGATGATGTGCTAAACCGCTTAGCTATGCACTTTGAAAAAGAGCATAAAATGAATGAAAAAATCAAATCCGCCATGACCTATCCTACAGTAGTCAGCGGTATGGCAATGTTAGTAGTAGTATTTATTCTGACCTTTGTTTTGCCGACTTTCATACAAATGTTTGAAAATATGAACAAAGAACTTCCTTTACTCACTCGTATTTTGCTAGGAATTAGTGATATACTGCGTAATTATGGTCTTTTGGTAGGAATAGGTATTATTGCTGGTGGTTATGGCATGAAGATTGCTTATCAAAGAGAAAATGCTAGAAAAATTATTGATGGTTTGACCCTGCGGATTCCAATCGTTGGTATGTTATCGCGGAAAATTGGTATTGCCCGTTTTAGCCGTACCTTGAGTACTTTGCTAAATGGTGGTGTACCCATTATTACCGCTCTAGAAGTGGTGCAAAAAACCATTGGCAATCGCAGTATGATGATAGCCTTAGAGAAAGCTCAAAGTGGTATTAAAGAAGGGATTGGTCTGGCAGCTACCTTGGCGCAAAGTAAAGTCTTTACGCCTATGGTAGTACAGATGGTATCCATTGGGGAAGAAAGTGGTGCCTTAGACAAAATGCTTGAAAAAATTGCCGACTTCTACGAAAGTGATGTGGATGATGTCGTCAGCCGTCTTAGTAGCATCATCGAACCAGTGATTATTGGGGTACTAGGTCTTGTAATCGGTATTATTATCATTGCTATTATGGTACCTCTATTTGATGTCATAACTAATACTGGTGCTATGTAAGTAATGTAAGGAGGTGATTTAAGGTTTTAGAAAAGTAAGGTTTTAGTATTAAAAAATGAAAAGGGGTAATATTATGTTAATTAATTTAAGAAAAAAAATGACAAATCAAAAAGGTTTTACGCTAGTAGAATTGATGGTCGTAATTGCTATTATTGGTGTTTTAGCAGCTATATCCATACCTAAATTTAATGCATCTACGGATACAGCAAAAAACGGTAAATTAACAGCTGATTTACGTACTCTTGATGGAATTTTAGTGCAAATATATGCTAACTCTTCTCCTAATGCATATCCAGCTGATGATGCTGCTTTCATAACTGCTGTTAAACCTACATATCTAAAAGAAATGCCAACAAGTGCTGATGGTACGGCTATCGTTTATGCAAAAACAACTGGTGGCTATACACTGACTGGGAAAAAGGCTAATGGTACAGACCAATTATCTACTGGCAGTACTCCTTGATTTCCATGTTCTATTACCAAGGCAGCATAGCTGCCTTGGTAATTATTAAAATTTCGTCTAGTCATATCACTTTTATATAAAGGGGTAATTTTATTGCTCATATTACTAATTTTCACCCTTGGTCTCCTCATTGGTAGCTTCCTCAACGTCTGTATTTACCGTCTGCCAAATAATCAATCGATTGTTGTGCCACCATCGCATTGCACAACCTGCAATACACGTCTTAAACCTTGGGATTTAATCCCTGTTCTTAGTTATCTCTTTTCTCGCGGTCAATGCCGCTATTGCGGTGCTAGTTTCTCACCACGTTATGCTGTAGTTGAGCTACTCACAGCCTTGCTATTCGTCTGGTGCTTTCAAGTCTTTGGACCATCCCTTTTTTTATTAAAAGCTCTTATTTTAACTTCATTTTTTATTGTCATTACTTTTATTGATTACGATCATCAGCTTATTTTAGACAAAGTCCTACTTTGGCTAGCTGGGTTTGGTGTTGTTATAAATTTATACCTTGGCAGTATTGACCTTCTTGCTATGCTTATAGCTGCTCTTATAGGAGGAGGCTTACTCCTTCTCATTGCCGTTGTTAGCAGAGGAGGTATGGGTGGGGGCGATATTAAGTTTGCCGTCGTCTTAGGTCTTTGTTTTGGTTGGCAGCATTTACTCCTTACTTTACTGCTGTCTTTTCTCCTTGGAGGCATTGGTGGCGCCTTACTTTTGATATCAAAAATGAAAAGTCGTAAAGACTTTATACCTTTTGGTCCTTTCATTGCCTTAGGGGCGTTAATTACTTTGTTATATGGAAATACTATAATCACCTGGTATTTGGGAACTTTATTTTGAGGTGATTATGTTATGCAGCGTGGTATGACCTTGCTGGAAGTATTGATTTGTATAGGAATACTGACGATCATTAGTAGTACAGCCCTACCTGTTATTGGTGAGTCGATGGCCAAGAAAGAATTAGAAGGAGCAAGTCTACAATTAGTATCAGATATTCGGTGGTTGCAGCAATTATCCATTAACGAATGCGGCAGTACCTCTTATATCCTACTCTTTAATCCTAGTGAACCTTCTAGTTACTATGTGACAGGGAATACTAAGGTCATCAAACGCTATGCTTTCCCCCCATCAGTAAGGCTACCTAGTACTTATTCTCCAATAGCCTTTTCTGCATCAGGGGCGCCTCTTATGGGGGCGCAAACCATCGGCTTACACAGCGCTAAACTAAAAAGTTGGAAATATGTGATCCTAGCGCCTGTCAGCGGCAGAGTGCGAATCAGTAATGCTAAGCCCCAGTCCTTAGAGGGATAGGGTATGAATATTGCATTCTTTACGAATAAGTTACAAAGTGAACAAGGATTTTTGCTCGTAGATGTAGTAGTAGCTATCGTGATTTTAAGTGTTGCTTTATTAGCCATTCATTCTTTGTTTGTACAAGCAATGCAAGAAACTATACTGGCTAGGGACTATACCCAAGGGAGCAATTTGGCACGAACACAATGCGAATTATTAAAAACCTATCCTCCACAATATTGGGCAAATCTAGCAGAACCTTCCCTCATGGATTTCCAAGCTAATAGAGAAGAAGGTATGTCTCGGTATAGCATACAAACGATAGCTACTCCTATTGCCGATGAACATCTTGTCCAAGTGGTTGTTAGGGCTAACTGGCAAGAAAGAGGCAACGAATATAGTGTACAATTTTTGACCTTTTGTCCTGCATTATGAAAAAATATCTAAAAAAGCAACAAGGTCTTACATTGATCGAATTAGTCATTGCTATGACCATCACTCTAATATTATTATCAGGCCTTTCTAGTGTATTGTCAGTTTCCTTAACCACATGGAGACTCGAAAAAAGTCGCATGGCTATGGTGCAAACGGCGCGCATGGCTGTCGATCGCGTCATGAGAGAAGTGTGTTATGCACAACAACTTACTGTTTCCAATCCTCGTTCCCTTACAATTACCAAAATAGATGGAGAAATCAATACCTTTGAGCTAGGCGGGGGACTTCATGGCAATACTCTATATATGATAATTGATAAAACTGCCTCTGGTGGCGGTATTGCTACCAGCCCTCTTACGGAAAATAATGTAACCGAGTTACACTTTACTCCTTTTTCACAATATGGGACGCAAGCCATTATCATGACCCTTATTGTGAAAGACAAGAATACAGGCGTTGAACAAGAGCTTCATACTGCTGGGTACCCTTGGAATCAATTATGAACTTTCTACTATTGAAAAAGATGATGATGAATACTGAAAAAGGATCAGCAACACTTCTAAGCCTCATCATAATGATGCTACTAGGCTCCCTAGGAGGGATACTGCTCTTGAGCAGTAATACAGAACTACAAATCGCAGCCAATCAGCGCGATGGCATTGCCGCTCAATATTTAGCAGAAGCAGGAATACAATGGGCCATTGTCAAATTAAAAGCAGAACCAACTTTCTTAGAAGAAACAAGCACAACCAAGCATGTAACGAAAAGAAGGTTTGCTGAGCTTATTCCGAGTGCTGGAAGCTATACTGTCGAAATAGTACCTGGCTTTCCAGTGCCCGATAGAAAAACCCGTCACATTACAGCAACGGGTATTGTCAATCAATCGAAACGGCAAGTAGTTGCTCATGTTACCTTGCCCCAAACTACAAGTAAGAACAATCCATTACATGTTATTTGGAATTATTAGGGAGAGTGAATGCTATGGAACTTAAAAATTTTATGGAAGATTTAGTCCTACAACAACTTGATAATGTGATTGCTGCTAATCGGGATGTTTGTAATTGTCAGCAGTGTCGACATGATATTGCATCAATGGCGCTTACCATGTTGCCAGCTCGTTATGTAGTGACCCCTAGAGGTGAAACCTTTACCAGAATCAAAGCTCTCGAACAACAGTTTGCAATTGATATTATTACCGCTATTACAGAGGGCATTAAAATTGTAAAGCGCTATCCTCATCACGGGGAAACAGGTGAATAAAGTGTGGAAAAAATTCGAAAAACTTCTAACAAAAAAAACTTCCGATTTGATTGGTATTGATATTGGGACAGGGGCTATCAAACTTGTAGAAATTGCTTGGCAAAAAGATAAGGCTGTATTAAAAAACTTTGCGATCAAAGAATTGCCGGACCATATTATAGAAGAAGGGCATATTATTGATCGTCAACAACTCACAGAATTACTTCGTCAGCTGCTGGCAAATACCCGCATTATCAGTAAAAACGCTGTTATTGCCATGGGTGGACGAGCAATTTTTGCTCGTGAATTGATTTTTCCGGCTATGAAGATAGAAGAATTAAAAGAAGCCATTAAGTGGGATTTGGAAAAATACATACCTTATCCTCCTGACACTTATTATTATGACTTTTCCATTGTAGGACAAGGCAATACAGCGACAGAAATCAAAGTGTTGTTAGTAGCATCTCCCATGGATAATGTAAATGCCATGATCTCGATGATTAAAGAAGTTGGCCTTAAATTAGTAGCCATTGATATTGAGCCCTTAGCTTTTTATCGCATCTTTGATAATGCAGATAAAGCTATGGTTATCGATATTGGTGCCTACCTATCACAAGTAGTGGTCTTTCAAAATGATAGTCCCGCAGTCATTCGAAATATTCCCATTGGTGGTCAGAATTTTACACAAATTTTTATGCAAACCCTAGGCCTAGATGATCAGGAAGGGGAAAAACTTAAGAAAACAGAACTTATTTTATTGCGTGATCCTGCGCCTGCTGAATATACGGAACTACAAGCTCAATTGGAATATCTTGTAGCGGAGTTTACGCGGGATATTCGTCGTACCGCCGAATACTTCCAACAACAAAATAGAGATGTTATTATCGATAAAGTATTAATTACAGGCGGCGGAGCTAATTTGGGAAATTTGGTAGAGTATTTATCCTCCCACTTAAACGCTCCAGTGCTAATCCACGATCCTCTAGCTAAACTGAAAATTCCATCCATCTTTGACAAAAAGCATTTACAACAAGTGGCACCCCAATTAGCAACTGCCATTGGGTTAGCATTACGCGGAGGTGACGAATGATTAAAATTAATCTTTTACCCCTCTCTGAACGGCAAGAAAAATGGCCTGTTAACCATTTGTTATTAGGAAGCAGTCTACTCCTCCTTTTGCTATTTACTACGATCTACAGCTACAGTATTTTTGAAGTATGGCATCTAGAAAAACAAATTCAAGCTACTCGCAATCAATACCAATTGTTGCAACCTACCCAAGCTCTTATGGTAACAGCAAATCAAAAACAACAAGAATTCGATAGAAAAAATAACATTATGACCGTAGTGACCAAGGAACGTCGCTCTTGGCATACGATTATACAGCATCTTACGAAGGTTACATCACCCCAGGTTTGGTTTACGGAAATGGGAAAAGGCGATAAAGAAACCATTCACATTAAAGGCTGGGCAATGACCTATCCCTTGGTAGCAGAATTCATGCAAACTATGGAAAAGGATCAAGTTTTTATTGAACCTGTATTAATGAGTGTTGAAAAGCCGACTGGTAGCCAAGCTGCTAAGTTTGAGATCCAGGTAAAGTCTAGGGGGATGTAGTCATGAAGTTGATTTCCGGGGATAAATTAGAAATAAGGCATAAGATCTTTTTATTTGCGCTAGGTACAATTGTAATCAGTTACCTATTTTATGACTTCTTGTTGCTACCACGCTGGACCGAGATTGATCAACTACGAGTCCAATCTGACATGGAATCGCAACAGGTTAAAATCATTGAGGCATTTGCATTAGCTCACCCGAACCCAGAAGAACATATCACCCAATTAGATAATAAAATTATGACAGTTAATAAAATGCTACCTGATCAGTCTGAAATCAGCAGTTTTTTACTACAATTAGAACAATTATCGAATCAAACTAACGTACAGCTTAGCTACCTGAAACCTGGCAAAATAACAAATAAAGAAGGTTATCGAGAAATAGAAGTGGAATTTGCGATTAATGGAAAATTTAATAGCATCATGGATTTTCTTAGTAAAACAGAAAACGGATCACGCTTTATGAACATTCACAACCTTGGTATACAACTCGGCAAAACTGGAATTGAAACAAAATTATTAGCAAAAATCTACAGTTATGGCGTCATTGCAGCACCTGTAGCACCAGGAGATAAGAAAAAATAACTTGCAGGAAGTATAAATTTTATGTAGAATTATGTAGAAATAAGGTAGTAAATACCTTTCCGATTAAACCTAACGGTACCGTAGTGGGAGGTTATGACAATTAAGCCGCTATTGTTGAAGAGTGTCAGTGAAGGTATGATTCTAGCACAAGATGTTATTGATAAGTTTGGCAGATTATTAATCCCAGCAGGGATACCGTTAAAACAAGAAATTATTAATTTACTGGAAAAGCATGAAATTACTTCCATCGTTGTCCAAGATCATGAATATGAAAATTTAGAAATTTATATGTTGCAAGATATTATTTCTTCAGAAGCTCACTTGCGATTACTTTGTAGTGTTCAAAGGGCTTTTTCCATGGCCAATGGTTTAGAAGAGCATTTCCTTGAACTGCAATCTTATATTGAAGATATAGTGACTAACGTAACAAAACGTAATCATGTATTACTGTACCTTAATGAATTAACTCATACTAGCGACTATTTGTATATGCATAGTGTTAATGTTTGCGTATTTTCCATTCTTATTGGTATCGCCATGAAATTGCCCCATGATGAATTATGTTTGCTTGGAATGGGGGGCTTACTACATGATTTTGGCAAAACGAAAATTTCTCCGGAAATTTTAAATAAACAAGGCACATTGACCATCACAGAGTTTAACGAAATCAAGGAGCATGCCTCTATTGGTTATAATTTACTCAGAATCGATGTACAGCTAGATTATCGTATTATGTTTATGGCTCTGCAGCATCATGAGCGTTGTAATGGCAGTGGTTATCCTTGGGGTATTTCCAAAAGTAAGATTCACCCTTTAGCGCGTATTGTGGCAGTTGCTGACGTTTACGATGCTCTTACCACAGACCGAGTGTACCGTTCCCGTCTATCTTCCTACACTGCAATCCAAATGATCAATGAGGGTGATGGAATTCATTTTGATCCTCAGGTCATTGAGGCCTTTAATAAGATTGCCATCCCTTATCCTATTGATAGCTTTGTTGCTCTTAGTAATGGAAGGGTGGGGCAGGTTGTTGGTCTTAATAGCAGTAATTTATTTCGTCCTTTCATTGTTACCGAGGATGGTATGATGAATTTACTAAGCCAGCATGAAATGAATATTTTAATTGCAAAATAGCAAAAAGAACTTGGCAAGGGCTGAGTTTTTTTTGCTATTTTTTATAAAAAACACTAATAATAATTATAATTAAAAAGGATTTTCCCTTCTATAAGTCAAATATGTACATATATATTCTCTTAAAGGTCCCTACAGACGTTTTTTACGTTACATATAAAAATCAATCCTTTCTTAGGAGTAAAAATATGAATATAGAACATCTACGTACTGTCCTACAAGATTTCCATAATGACCAGTTATCTCTCGATGAGACATTGGACGTTTTAAAATTATTACCTTATGAAGATTTAGATTTTGCAAAGATTGATCATCATCGAATGATGCGGCAAGGATTTCCAGAAGTCGTTTTTTGCCTTGGTAAAACAGTGGCCCAAGTCGTAGGGATTATGGAACGTTTAGCCATCCATAACCCTAATATATTAGGAACACGAGCGACTGTAGAGATGTATCTAGGGGTAAAAGTGGTAATTCCAACTGCTCAGTATGATGATATTTCCAAACTAATTATTATTCATCGTGATAAGATAAAAACGGATGATACCCGTGTAATCCTTGTGATGACAGCAGGTACCAGTGATCTTCCTGCCGCTGAAGAAGCCGCTATTACAGCAGAGGTTATGGGCAATAAAGTGGAGCGTATCTATGATGTAGGTGTTGCCGGTATTCACCGCTTATTTGCCCAACAAGAGCGTATCTTACAGGCTAACGTTATTATTGTTGCCGCCGGTATGGAAGGTGCTTTGGTTAGCGTGGTAGGGGGTATGGTAATGAAACCTGTTATTGCTCTGCCAACAAGTATAGGTTATGGCGCTAGCTTTGGCGGCATTGCTGCCTTACTTGGTATGCTAAACAGCTGCGCCGCTGGGGTATCTGTTGTCAATATTGATAATGGGTTCGGTGCCGGGCGATTAGCAAGTATTATTAATAAAATGAGGTGATGATATGAAAGCGCTTTACTTAGATTGTTTTTCTGGCATTAGTGGCAATATGCTGCTTGGGGCCTTCCTCGATGCAGGTGTACCTGAAGATATATTGCGCCAGCAGTTAGCCTTATTACCCATCGATGGCTATAAGCTACTGATTGAAAGGGTAGTAAAGAATGGTATTTCAGCTCAATATGTACGGGTAGAACTAACCCACGATCATCATCACCATCGTCATTTATCAGATATTTATCAAATCATTGACCGCTCTTTATTGGATAGTAAGGTAAAGGAAGATAGTAAAAAAATTTTTCTGATACTAGCTCAAGCAGAAGCAAAGGTTCATGGTACGACGGTAGAAGCCATCCATTTTCATGAAGTAGGTGCCGTTGATGCCATCATTGATATTGTGGGTGCAGCCTTAGGAATACATTATCTAGGAATTGAAGCAATGTATACTTCAAAGTTACAAGTAGGCAGTGGCTTTGTCCAGTGCTGCCATGGTTTAATGCCCGTGCCAGCCCCAGCTACTGTTGAACTACTCAAAAATATTCCTTATTATCATGGCACCATCAGCAAAGAGCTAGTGACTCCAACGGGAGCAGCGATCATTGCCGCTTTGGGAGTTGCTTACGGAGATATGCCAGAAAATTTCATCAGTCACGGTGTTGGCTATGGAGCCGGTACATGGGATTTACCCATTCCCAATGTCCTGAGGATGCATATTGGAGAAATTGAACTAGTGGCTATACAGAAGGAGACTATGGTAGTAGAGGCAAATATTGACGATTCAAGTCCGCAGATTTTTCCTTATATTATGGATACGTTACTAGCAATGGGAGTACTTGATGTTTGGTTAACGCCTATCGTTATGAAAAAGAACCGTATGGCTACCAAACTCTCCGTCTTACTCAATAGCCCTTTGCTCCCAGAAGTTATTACCCTCTTATTTCAGGAAACATCTACTATTGGTTTACGTTATTATGAAGTAAAACGAGAAATGATGGAGCGGGCTGTCATAGATCTTGATATACCTTTGGGCACAGCTAGGGTCAAAATCAGTTCTTATAACGGTACAATTTGCAGCATCACTCCAGAATACGAAGATTGTAAAAGACTAGCACAAAAGTCAGGTAGGCCGCTTAAAGAAATACAGCAGGCATTCCTAGAGGCAGCACGCAGTCCAGTAAGATGATACTTACTTATTGTAAAGAGAAACAATTGTTTAATTGAACTGTGAGGGGGATTATAATATGTCAAGTTATACTAGAAAGCTATACCGATTAGGCGATGTAAAACCAGGCATGGAAGTCGGTAAAGATGTTTTGACAGATAGCGGACAAATTATGTTGCTTGAGGGCATAGTGTTAACGGAAACTATTATTGAAGGATTAGATTGTTGGGATGTATCTTCTATTTATATTCGAGAAAAAGTAGAATCCACAGAAAGACCAGCTCCAACTAAGGTACAAGCTCCAGTTGAAGTAAAAGCTCCTCTATCAGAAGCCCAGCAAAAATTTTATACAAATTATGATGATACTACCAATACTATTAAAAGTGCTTTTGAAAATATGCGTTATTTTAAAGAAGCCCCTCTACAAGAAATGAAGGAGCTATCTGATAATGCCATTTTCCCAATGCTCGAATCCATTGGTATCATTAATAACCTACATATGGTACGCAGGCAAAATGATTATACCTTTCATCATTCCGTTAATGTTGCTGTTATTTGCGGGGTTCTTGGCAAATGGTTAGGCTATACGGGAGGGAATCTATCGGATTTAGTATTAGCAGGATTATTGCATGATATTGGAAAAACACAAATTCCTTTAGAAATTCTTGATAAACCTAATAAGCTGACCACTGAAGAGATGCAAATCATGCGAACCCATACCACCCTCGGTTATAACTTAATTAAAGATAATAAAATCCTCTCTCCTGGTATTTTGTATGGGATATTACAGCATCATGAGCGTATAGACGGCAGCGGATATCCCTTTAAGGTAAAAGCCGATAAAATCCATGATTATGCAAAAATATTAGCCGTTGCAGATACCTATGATGCTATGACATCCAATCGTGTCTATCATACGAAAGTAACTCCCTTTGCAGTAGTAGAAGCTATGTCGGGTGAAATGTTTAACCGATTAGATCCTCATATTTGCACTGTATTTTTAAATAATGTTCGCAATTATTTTATTGGCAATATTGTGAAATTAGATGACGGACGCAGTGCAGAGGTTGTCTTTTTAGGACAATTTATGGGTACTCGTCCCACCGTTTGTACAAAAAATGGAGAGTTCATTGATTTAGAAAAACACAAGAATATTGGCATTGTTGAACTAATGGAAGCTTAATCGTTAGGCTGTATATGAAAAATTTGTTTTAAAAAGTCCAGATGCTAGAATACTATAGGCAAATGGACTTTTTAGTATGCTATGATAAAATGAGGAGTGTAATCAATGAAAGCAGTTGTGTTATTATCAGGAGGGCTAGATTCTACTGTATGTATGGCAGTAGCCCAAAGTAAGGGCTATGAGCTATTTCCAATCAGTTTTAATTACAATCAACGTCATGATCGTGAAATTAAAAGTGCTGGCAGCGTTGCTAACTATTATAGTGTAAAGAAACATCTTGTCATTAACACCAATATGGATGCTATTGGAGGCAGTGCTCTAACGGACAAGGAACTTTCTGTCCCAATGGGAACTATGGATCAGGAAGAAATCCCTATCACCTATGTTCCTGCTAGAAATTTAATTTTCTTAAGCTACGCCCTAGGGTATGCAGAGGTCATAGGTGCCGATCGTATTTTTATTGGCGTAAATGCTTTAGATTATTCTGGGTATCCTGATTGTCGTCCAGAATTTATTGATTTATTTCAGGCATTAGCAAATTATAGTACCAAAGCCAGTGTACAAGAGGGGCGGCAAATTAAAATTGAAACCCCATTACTACATTTGACAAAAAAAGATATTGTATTATTAGGTACTTCCCTAGCAGCTCCCCTTAATTTGACAACGAGCTGCTATCAAGGAGGAGAGACTGCCTGTGGACATTGTGATAGTTGTCTGCTAAGATTAAAAGGTTTTATGGATGCAGGTACTACAGATCCTATTTTATATGAAACGAGGGAATAAAACTTGAAAGATGTTCAAAATATCTCTGATGATAGGGGTATCGCTATTCAAAATGTCGGTGTCAGTGATGTACATTTACCTTTTCTAATTAAAACCAAGGCTGGTTCTTTTCAATCGGTTCTGGCAAAAATTAACCTTACTGTCAATTTGCCGAAAGAATATAAAGGCACCCATATGAGCCGGTTTATTGGCATTTTAAGCGAATGGAGCCAAAAGCCAGTTTCTAGTAAAGAGATGGAATTTATTTTAGCCGATACCATTGGGAAACTTGACGCTGAATATGCACAGATGGATATTCAATTTAAATATTTTGTTGAAAAAGTAGCTCCTGTGAGTGGCCTGAAAAGTATGCTTGATATTGATTGTACTTTTTCAGCCGCCCTAACTAAGGGAGAGGCCTTAGACTTCACCTTAGGCGTTGAAGTTCCTTTTACCTCCTTATGCCCATGCAGCAAAGAAATTTCAGCATATGGAGCCCATAATCAACGGGGTCTTATGAAGGTGAAAATAAAATATGATATTGGTAAGTTTATTTGGATTGAAGACTTAGTTTCTTTACTCGAAGCAGAAGGCAGCTGCCCAGTCTATCCCCTACTGAAGCGGGAAGACGAAAAATATGTAACAGAATATGCCTATGAAAATGCTAAGTTTGTTGAGGATGTATTAAGAGACTTAGTACTATCCTTGCGCCAAGAAAAACATGCCCGCTGGTTTGAAATACAATGTGAAAATTATGAATCCATCCATAATCATAGTGCCTACGCTAGGCATGTCGAGTATGTAAAATAATTAAAAACAGATACTTATAGGAGAGTTCTTGTTGTGAAACAATTAATCATAAATGCCGATGATTTTGGCTTAGATGAAACTGTGAATAAAGGTATTATTGAAGGTCATACCTCTGGTTTTATTACCAGTACTACAATCATGCCAAGTGGTAAGGCTTTTGATCACGCTGTTTCCCTTGCTGCAAGTCATCCACAGTTAGGAATTGGCGTACATTTAACCTTAGTTGGCGAAAAATCAGTTTGCGATGCAAAAAAAATAGGATCGTTAGTCGACAGTGAAGGAAATTTATCGCCCCAGTATCCCCAATTTTTACAGCGCTATCTATTGGGACAAGTTAAGCTATCCCATATTCGCAGTGAACTCACCGCCCAAGTGCAAAAGGTAGTTGATTGCGGTATTGAAATTACCCATTTAGATAGTCACCAGCATCTACATATTATGCCCGGCATTATTGACCTTGTCCTAGAAATTGCTCAGGAATTTGGCATCAAAGCCATACGCATTCCAAGAGAACCTTATTTTTTTCTAGGTGGTTATCCTTTTTCGATTATGCGGTTTCTATCAAGAGCTGGTTTGACCTTTTTGTCGCAGTTAGCTGCTAGAAAAGGGAAAAAAAAGCAACTGCTAATGCCAAATCATTTTTTTGGTATGCTGGCAGGCGGTAATTTGCAAGAAAAATTTTTGCTAACCATTCTTGATACATTACCCCAAGGGGTATCCGAAATCATGATGCATCCAGGAACAAGTAATCAAATACTCTATGAGAAGTATGGTTGGGATTATCATGGACAAGAAGAATTGGCTGGTGTAACCAGTGCTACTGTAAGGCAACAACTAGGGGACAACAATATAAAGTTAATCTCATATCGGGATTTATAAGATACAAGGAGAATGATATATGAAAGTATTGGTAACAGGTGGTGCTGGCTTTATTGGTTCTCATGTTGTTGAGAAACTAATTGAGGAGAATTGTCAGGTCATCATTCTTGATAATTTAAGTACTGGATTAGAAGAAAATATCCATAGTGCTGCTACATTCATTAAGATGGATATTCGAAGCAAAGAAGTTGTAGAGTTATTTAAAAAAGAACAGTTTGATTATGTCATTCATTTAGCAGCACAAACTATGGTACATAAATCCTTAGAAGATCCTGATTATGATTGTGATGTCAATATCGCAGGAACGGTCAATATTCTAGAGGCTTGTCGCAAAAGCAAAGTGAAACGTATTGTTTTTGCTTCTACTGCCGCTGTCTACGGCGATATTACTGCTCTGCCCGTCATAGAGACTTCCCCAACAGCACCGACCTCTTTTTACGGACTGAGTAAACTAACTTGTGAAAATTATTTAGCAATGTATAGTGCGGTATATGGCCTTGACTATGTGGTATTGCGTTATGCCAATGTATACGGAGAACGTCAAGGTGACGGGGGAGAAGGTGGCGTTATTAGTATTTTTTCTCGTAAGATCCATCAAAGCCAGCCAATTAGTATTTTTGGTGATGGCGAACAAACACGAGATTTTATTTATGTAGGTGACATTGCTACTGCCAATTACCAATCCTTATTATCTGCTCATGGGAATCGAACGTATAATATTAGCACCCAAACAGAAACTACCGTTAATACATTAATCGAATATATGGGAACCGTGGCTGATAAAAAAGTCAATAAGGTCTATACTGCACCGCGTGATGGAGATATTTATAAATCCCTATTGTCAAATAAGGATGCCTTGGAGTATTTAAACTGGAAACCTAAAATGGCCCTTATTGATGGCTTAGCAAGAACCTACCATTCTCTTGTCTAATCACTATAAACCTAGGTCTTCATACAACTGAATTTAATAAAATATTGGAGGTCAGCTATGTTTCCAAAGCTTGGATCAGGCTTTTGGCTAGTCGCCATTGTAAGCATCATCATTATCTTTTCAAACTTAGGTGGTATACCCTTATTAGACCCAGATGAACCCGTATATGCCGAGACACCAAAAGAAATGATTACCTTTAATGAATTTGTATCACCACGGATTTACGGTGAATACTGGTATGATAAACCGCCCATGTATTATTGGTTAGTCGCCGCCTCTTATAAAGTATTTGGCATTACTGAGTTTGCTGCTCGCTTTCCGTCAGCACTGCTTGGAGTAGTATGTACCTTGGCAATTTATTTCTCAGGCCGTCGTCTCTTTAATGAACGAACGGGTATACTTGGGGCCTTGGTCCTTGCTACGAGTATTGAATTCTTTTATTTAGGAAAAGCGGCTGTCACCGATATGACCTTGCTTCTATTTTTAAGCTTATCACTGCTGTCATTTATAGAAAAAAAGTATTATTGGGCTTATTTCTTTGCAGCGTTGGCAACCATAACCAAAGGTCCTATTGGTCTCTTGTTTCCTGGTGCCATTGTCTTTTCTTATATTCTTGTGACACGCAATTGGTCTTTACTTAAAAGCATGGTCATACCTTCCGGCTTATTGCTTTATTCCCTGGTAGCATTGCCTTGGTATGTTGCTATGTATCAAATTCATGGCAATGCTTTTCTGGACACCTTTCTTGGTTTTCATAATGTAACACGCTTTACGTCCCCGGAACATCCCGAAGGAGTATTGTGGTATTATTATATACCGGTACTTACACTAGGATTTTTCCCTTGGACAGCTATTATGTTTCAGTCCATGTGGGCATCCTTACGAAAAAGCAAAGAGGATTTTTCGACCTTAGTGTTTTTAAATTGTTGGGCAATTGTGATCTTTACCTTTTTCACCTTTTCCCAAACAAAATTAGTCTCCTATATTCTCCCTATGTATCCACCCTTAGCCATGATTGTTGGCTGGAACATTGACCGTATATGGACAAGGAGTCATGAAGTTTCTACTGCGTCCTGGTCTATCTTGCTTGTTATTCTTTCTGTATTGTTTACAGGGGGGATGGTTCTTGGCTTAGAAGCTATGCCAGTATTACAAAATGGAGTCTATATGACAGGGGCTATTTTTATTCTAATGTCCTTAGGGGTGGCCTACTTTCTATGGAAGAAGTCCATTGCTCGGGCTTTTAGTATCCAAATTATCGGTATGACCTTGTTCTCAATGGTATTGGTATATGTATTATTTCCTCTTGCCGCCCCTCAATTTACCATGAAAACTGCCGCTGGAGAGTTTAATAGCATATATGATCATGCTTCACCTGTGTATATCATAAAATTCTTACATCCTGGCTTTACCTTTTATACGAATATTTATGGAACTGAAGTAAAAGAGGATCATGAAGTCATTCGTACCATTCAAGATAGTAAGCAGGCTTATTTTGTACTTAGAAAATCTGATTATGCACGCTTACCAGAAAGTCAGCAACAGGCACTGACTTTAATTAAAAATATTGATGAGATGGTCTTGTTATTGAAGAAGCAGTAAGGAAAAACCGCCGAATTTGAGAATTCGGCGGTTTTCTTTATTCTTTGATATTTTCTGCTAATAGTTGGGCAATATGTTTGACTTGTATACTTGGTGCCTGTTTATCAAGGCCGCCTTGAATTTGCATCATACAAGCCGGACAGCCTACGGCGATTATGTGGGCACCGCTTTCTTTAATATTCGTTATTTTTTGTCTGAGGATAGGCATGGATATTTTCGTATATTTCACACCAAAGGCACCAGCCATACCACAACATTTATCACAATCTTTCATTTCTACCAGTTCATAACCTTCCGCCGCTGCCAATAAGGCTCGTGGTTCTTTATAGATGCCAAGTCCTCGTTTCGCATGACAGGAATCATGATAGGTCACTCTCATACTACCAGCTTTAGGCGTTAACCGACCAGTTTTCTCATAGTGTTCTTCTACAAAGCTGGTGAATTCACGGAATTTATGAGCAACCTTTTCAGCACGTTGTTTCCATTCCCTATCATCAGCAAAGAGTTTTACATAGGTTTCATGCCAGGTTTCTGTACAGGTGGGACAAGAAGATAAAATAATATCGGCATTTGCTTCTTCAAAGGCGATAATGTTCTTTTTAGCGATCTTTTTGGCAATTTCTCTATCTCCCATACCAAGTACAGGTTTACCACAGCAACTTTGTTCTTCTGGGAAGACAACTTCCATATTTAAGTCTTGCAACACTTTGTAGACCGCTTCACCTGTTTCAGGAAAAACAAAATCTGTATTACAACCACTAAAGAAGGCCACGCGCAAGGTTGGTTTGGTAATTTTTTTGGTGATTTTGGGAATACGATCACGCAGAGGAATATCAGCAACTGCCGGCAGACTTCGATCTTTTGCTAGCCCCGCTAGAAAGAGTGGTAAATGTCGAATGACATTGCCAGAGGTAAAGGGCTTTTGTCCAATAGAAGCAAGACGCAGTAAATTATGGAAAACCTTACGATTGGCAAGGACATTGTCAAAGACCATGCGTACTCCAAAAGGTAAGCCTTTTTCAGATACGGTTTGGGAGCGCAACTCATCAATGAGACCTGGTATATTAATTTTACCTGGACAAATTTCAACACATTTACGACAGCCTATACAAAGTTCGTTAATCTTATCAAAGTCTTCTTGACTGCTAAGGAGTGCCGTAAGAATTGCACCAATACCGCCAGCATAAATATGTCCGTAAACATGTCCGCCAACTAAGGTATAGATTGGGCAGACATTTAAGCAAGATGCACAGCGAACGCATTGATAGATTTCCTTAAATTTATCATCATGAGCAGCTTTTAAACGGCCATTATCCAATAAAATAATGTGCAGCTCTTTTTCTTGTTCTATCCATTTACCCGTTTTTTTTACCATAACAGGTGTTTGTCCAGAGACCATCGTCATATAACTTGTCATAAGCTGACCAGTAGCATTACGGGGCAAAGTACGCAAAATAGGTGCGGCATCTTTTATGGTAGGAATTAATTTTTCATAACCAATAATAACCACATGAATAGGAGGCAATGTGCTTGCGAGCCTTGCGTTACCTTCGTTCGTGACCAATCCAATTGCCCCATTTTCTGCAATGCCAAAATTTGCTCCGGAAATACCCATATCGGCAAGGAGAAATTCTTTACGCAAATTTTCTCTGGCTACCTTAACCATAATAGCAATATCTGTTGGTATTTGTTGCTTCAATTCTTCAGAGAAATAGCCGGCAATTTGTTCTTTACTTAAGTGAATAGCAGGCATTACCATATGGGAAGGTTTATGACCTGCTAAGGATATAATCCATTCACCAAGATCTGTTTCTTTTACATGAAGACCAGCTTCTTCCAAAGAATGATTCAAATGAATTTCCTCGCTAGCCATGGATTTTGATTTTACAATGCGCTTTACATCTTTTTCATGACACAAATCAAGGAGATATTTTTTTACAGCATCTCCATCTTTCGCGCGAAAGACCTTAGCACCTCGCTGTTGGGCTGCAGCCTCAAAAGCATTAGCCACTTCTTCAATATGGTTAACGGTAGCTATTTTCATTTGTCGTACTTGCTCACGTAATGCCTCAATATCTTCTACATTTTCGTAAGCTTTGGCGCGGGAGATAGGGTAGGCTTCGGCAAAACGTCCTAATGCGCCACGCAGGATAGTATCCTCTAGTTTTTCAGCAATTTCTTTTGTAAGATTACGATTGTTAACGGTCATTATTTTTTACCTCCATCGATTTGCTCATCAATGGCAATGATGATGAAGCGACTTGGACCGTGTACACCAATGGTAAGTACTCTTTCAATATCTGCTGTACGGCTAGGACCAGTAATAAAACTAACATAACCTTGCTGATATACTTGGGAAATAATCTCAAAGGCTTCTGTAATGCCAAGGACGATATTTTTACTATTTAAAAATACAATATGAATAGGAGGGAGCATAGAAACAAGACGATTTTCAAAAGAATAGCCATCCATGCATACACTGCCACTTTCGGCAATACCAAATTCAACAGCAGAAATACCAATCTCTGCTGATTCAGCATGTTCTGCAATATCCGTTGCCGTGTTGTAAACTAGCATACCTAACGACTTTAGTTTTTCTTTCATACCTGTGGCTTTTTGCAAAGGGCTATCTACAGTTACAATCTTTTTTGCATTGGTGAATTTCGCTAAATTCGTAACAATTTCTCCCGCTTCAACGGCTGTTTTTACACGAAAGATTTCTGCGGAGGCCGCTTGCCCGCGTTTTTCAAACTCGGCAAATAAATAATCCCCCACATTTTGGGATGGAAAGGCTTGACTCCAATGTTCACATACTTTTTTCATGATTTCTAATTACTCCTTCACGCGTCGGTATGGTGGTCTGACCAATGAAACTTATTTAACTAATTCGTAATTTTATAGCAAATTCCTTTATTTTTTCTCCCTATCTGGCATAGTAATATTATCCACAATGGCGTTTTTAAGATTTTGTGGTATAATTAGCAGGAAAATGATTATTAATAATGGAATATAGTAAGCAATAACATGTAAAAATAATAAATTTTCATAACATATGGGAATAGGTGCACAAATGCTTAATAGGGAAGTCCGGAAAAAAGCCGGCACGGTCCCGCCACTGTATTAGGGAGTATTGCTAAGGTATACCACTGGGAAATCCGGGAAGGTTTAGCATATGATGAACTAGAGTCAGGAGACCTGCCTATTCTAACACACACCGTTATGACCTACGGAAGATAGGCAGGTGGGTAGAATAAATTTTAGTTTATTGTACCCCCCTGTCTACAGGGGGTTTTTCATTATGGAGAAAAAAATGCGCACTGGCATTACGACTGGTACTTGCGCAGCTGGAGCAGCAAAGGCAGCATTATTCGCATGGTCGGGAGAAAATTTACAAAAGGTTGTCGTTACTTCCCCCCAAGGAAAGAGTATTGAGGTAAAGATTGATTCCTGTCAGCAATTGCAAAATGGTGGCAGGGCAACGGTCATTAAAGATTCAGGGGATGATCCTGATGTGACGAATGGCACCCCAGTAATTGTCGAGGTTGAAGTTAGGAAAGATAGTGCTATTCTTTTACAAGGGGGCATAGGGGTAGGTACTGTAACTAAACCAGGTTTGTCAGTTCCCGTTGGAGAGCCTGCTATCAATCCCGGTCCTAGAAAAATGATTATCAAGGCAGTAGAAGAACTGCTGCCTGTTGATTATGGGGCAATTGTTACTATTTCCCTTCCTGAAGGTGAGCGATTAGCCAAACGAACCCTTAACCCGAGCTTAGGAATTGTGGGTGGCTTATCTATTATTGGTACAACAGGGATTGTTGAACCAATGTCTGAAGAATCCTTTAAAAATTCCTTGTCACCTCAAATTAACATGGTAAAAGCCTTAGGTTATGAACAAGTGGTTTTTGCTCCAGGGAAAATCGGTCAGGAGATTGCCATTCATCGTTATGGGCTTCCCCCTGAAACCGTGATCCAAACGAGTAATTTTATTGGTCATATGCTAGAAAGTGCTGTCCATTACAAGATGAAGAAAGTTTTACTTTTTGGTCACTTAGGAAAGCTTGTAAAAGTAGCTGCTGGCATTTTTCATACGCATAATCGTATGGCCGATGGACGTTTTGAAACCTTAGCTGCTTATATGGCAGCAGAAGGGGCACCAAAACAAGCAATCCTTGATATTTTGGAATGCAGGACAACCGAGGCAGCCATACCCATTATTGCCCGTTATAACTTACAGTCTGTATATAGTACCTTAGCGAATAGAGCAAGTACTCGTGGGGCTGGTTACGTTTTTGGAGATTTAATAGTAGGTACCGTCATTGTCACCTTGCAGGGTGATATCTTAGGACTAGATGATACCGCACGAGAAATTGGAGGCAGTTTGGGATGGAACATAAGGTAATTCTCGTAGGCATAGGGCCAGGTTCACCTGACTATATACTGCCAATTGCTAGCCGCATCATTGCACAGGCTAAGGTAATCGTAGGCAGTCAGCGTGCTCTTGACGCCTTTGCGCCTAGTCAAATTCTTACAAAGGTGATTGATAAAGATATAAATGGAGTCCTTACCTTTATTCATACATCCCTTTCTAAAAGTGATGTTGTGGTTATGGTATCTGGTGATCCTGGATTTTATAGTATGCTATCAGCTCTTAAGTCTAGGTTTTCCAAAGAGCAAATTAAGGTCATACCAGGTATAAGTTCCGTGCAATTAGCCTTTGCTCGTATTGCTGAAGTTTGGCAAGATGCAACGCTAATTAGTATGCATGGCCGCCAGGCAAAAGATGAGGATTTTAAGTATATTTCTCATAAAAAGCTGGGTATCTTAACGGATCATGAACATAATCCTAGCTATATTGCAAAAGTACTTTTACAGCATGATTGGCCAGAAAATACGGCTGTCTACCTTGGAGAAGCCTTATCCTATGACCATGAAAATACTAAAAAACTTACTTTGGCTGAAACAACTCAGGTAGCTGGTTTTAGTCATTGTGTTATGGTGGTGGTTGCATGAAGCGTTTTATAGGAATCAATGATAATGAGTTTATTCGTGGTGATATTCCCATGACCAAGGAAGAAATTCGTATATTATTGCTCACAAAAGCTAAAATTTCTCCTGCAGATACCATTTTGGATATTGGGGCTGGTACTGGCTCTTTATCGATTGAGGCAGCGCTACAAGCTCCTGATGGTAAGGTATTCGCCATTGAGCGTCATCCTGAAGGTATTGAACTCATTCACGCTAATGCTGCAAAATTTGCTACTGACAATGTAGCGGTTATTCCCGGCTTAGCTCCCCTTGCTCTTGAGGGTTTACCACCTATGAATGTCATTTTAATCGGTGGCAGCGGGGGGCATTTACCAGAAATTTTAGAGAAAAGTAACACCTTACTCAAGGCAGGAGGACGAATCCTCATTACAGCAGTTACTATCGAAACTCTCTATGAAGCTTTGCACATTATGCAAGCTAAGAGAGAATTTACGGTTGAGGCTTTTGGTACGCAAGTCACACGGATCAAACTTATTAAGACAAGCAATATGCTGCAAGCTTTAAATCCCATCTATATCATTGTATGTACAAAAAATTAGGAGGTTATTCATGGATATATCTTTCGTAGGGGCAGGTCCTGGGGATGTTGAACTGATTACAGTGAAAGGTCAGCGGTTGCTGGGCGAGGCGGATGTGATTATTTATGCCGGTTCCCTGGTCAATCCAGCATTACTCGCTTTAGCAAAACAAGGAGCCGCTATTTATAACAGTGCTTCTATGACCCTTGATGAAGTCATTGCAGTAATGGAAAAAGCGGCAGGAGAAGGTAATAAGGTGGTTCGCTTACATACTGGTGACCCTAGTATTTATGGAGCTATTCAAGAGCAAATGGATGCTCTTGATAAAAGAAAGCTAAGTTATGATGTGGTGCCAGGGGTAAGTTCCTTTTTGGCGACTGCTGCGGCATTAAAATGCGAATATACCTTGCCAGATGTGTCCCAAACTGTAATTATTACCCGTTTAGAAGGACGTACACCTGTTCCAGAAAAGGAAAAACTAGCCTTACTAGCCAGTCATAACGCGACTATGTGTATCTTTTTAAGTGTCCACATGATTGAAAATGTTATGGATGAACTGGTATCTGGTGGTTATACACCAGATACTCCCGTCGCCATTGTACAAAAAGCTTCTTGGCCAGAACAGAAAATTTTCCGCGGAACTATTGAGACCATTGGAGAAATTGTAACAAATGCGAAGATTGATCGTACGGCTATGATTGTAGTCGGTCGCTGTCTCGATAGTGAGTATGCCTTATCTCGTTTGTATGCTCCTGAATTCGGTCATATGTATCGAGAGGCAAAATGAAATGCGCCATTATTTCCGTAACCAATCATGGAGCAGTACTTGGAAGTAAATTAGCAGATCAGCTCATTATTCTTGGTCATCAAGTAGATGTATTTGCCAAAGCAGGACGCAATCCTTTGCAGACTGTCTCTTATGACTCTGTAAGTAGTCTTATGGATGAAATTTTTTCTCGTTATGAAGGTCTTATCTTTATTATGGCAACAGGTATTGTTGTGCGGGTGATTGCTCCTTATATTCAAGATAAACGAATGGACCCCGCTGTGGTCGTTATGGATGAGCAAGGACAATTTGCCATTAGCTTATTATCAGGACATATTGGCGGTGGCAATGAACTGGCAAAGCTCATTGGACATACAATGGGTGCAAGGCCTGTGATCACCACTGCCACAGATGTTACTGGAAAACCAGCCGCCGATCTATTAGCCTGTAAGCTACATCGAAAAATCGAACCCTTTTCCCAATTAAAGTGCATCAATGCGGCTCTCGTGAATGGGGATAAGGTAGGATTTTTCATTGATAAAACCATACCCAACCAAGAGTATTATAATCAGATGGCTAAGGAAGTAGGAATCCAATTACAAGATATGAGCAACCTACAGACTACGTCTTATGATGCCGCCGTTCTTATTACCGATCAAACAATCCCTATGGAAAAACTTCATCTTTATTTAAGACCAATCCAACTTGCTGTTGGCATAGGCTGCAGGCGAGGAACCACTTGTGCAGAAATTGAAGCCGCTCTCACCGATGCTTGTTATCGTATTGGTTATAACATTAAAAATATTAGTATTATCGGTAGCACCGTATTAAAACAAGATGAAATAGGTTTGTTAGCCCTTATTAAACAACTATCGGTCCCTAGTGTATTTTTTTCTAATGAAGAATTACAACAATGTATTGATGATCATCAGCTTGAAGTATCAAATTTCGTAAAAAAACAGATAGGAGTGGGAAATGTATGTGCAGCAGCAGCAATCTTAGCAGGGAAGAGGAGCAAACTCCTCCTTCCCAAAACAAAATACAAGAATGTAACGTTGGCAATTGCCCCGGTAAAATTGCAGTCATTGGAATAGGACCCGGAAGCGAACTAGATATGACTCCTCGAGCAAGAGAAGGTATTTTAGGAGCCGATGTCATCGTAGGTTATAATACCTATCTTGAACTTATTCCCGACTTATTAGTCGATAAATTAGTGGTTGGTACAGGCATGATGCAAGAAGTAGAGCGGTGCCAAATTGCCGTAGAGAAGGCATTAGCTGGAAAAAATGTAGCCGTTATTTCTAGCGGTGATCCGGGTATTTATGGTATGGCAGGCTTAGTATTAGAGCTTGCTATGAAGTATGACACGGCCATTCGTCCAGAAGTTAATATTATTCCAGGTATTAGTGCTGTAGGGGCCTCTGCCGCAATTTTAGGAGCTCCCTTAATGCATGATTTTGCAGTTATTAGTTTGAGCGATCTTCTTACCCCATGGGATGTTATCTTAAAAAGAGTGGAAATGGCCGCTGCCGGCGACTTTGTTATTGCTATTTATAATCCGAAAAGCAAGCGTCGTACTAGCCAAATTCGAGAGGTGCGAGAAGTGGTTATGAAGCATCGCGCAGCCTCTACACCAGTGGGGATTGTTCACCATGCCTCGCGAGAAGGGGAAGACAAAAAAATCTCTACGTTGAGAGAATTTACCCTTGAATTTATTGATATGTTTTCCTTAGTCATTATCGGCAATAGCCAAACCTATGTACAAGATGGTGTTATGATTACGCCACGAGGTTATAAACTGTGATTTTAGTGATTGCTGGGACGAAAGACGGACGGGATTTGATTACCTTGTTAGCAAAAGAATATCCGGTTATGGCTTCTGTCTTTAGTGATTATGGACGGGATTTACTCAAACTGGATAATCTATCAATCCACACAGGTCCCCTTGATTCCGAAGGTCTTACTGAATTAATTGCCAATCATAACATTACTCTAGTAGTAGATGCTAGTCATCCTTATGCTGTTAATGTGTCAAAGAACACGATGCAGGCTTGTAAAAATAGTCAAATATCCTATCTTCGCTATGAACGTCCTTGTGCCACCATGCCGGTTTATGAAAAGCTATATGTGGTAAATGATTATTTACAAGCTATCGAAAGGTCAGCCTCTTTGGGAAAGGTGATTTTCCTTACGACTGGCAGTCGCCATCTTCGACTGTTTAAGGTGGCTGAAGGCTTACAAAACCACCGTTTAATTGCGCGAATATTGCCCGAAGCAAATGTGCTCACAGAGTGTTTGGAACTTGGGTTTTCTCCTCAAGATATTATAGCCTTACAAGGTCCTTTTTCACATGAACTAAATAAGGCTCTATTTAAAGACTATCAAGCTGAGGTAATTGTAACAAAAAACAGCGGCCAAATAGGTGGTTGTGATACCAAAATCACCGCTGCTATGGACCTTGGTTTACCTATCGTTCTTATCGATCGACCGAAAATTGACTATAGCCAAATTGTATATGGTATTGAGGATGTAATCCAATTTGTTAAGGAGGCACAAAACCATGAAATATATAACAGAACCAATGATCATTGAAGAGCGTAGTATGGAGATTATTGCCCCTTATTTAGCTCATTTACCCTTATCACCACAAGCCGTAAAGGTATTCTCGCGTATTATTCATGCCGCTGGCGATCCAGAATATTCTAAGGTTATTGAAATTCATCCTGATGCCATTGAAGCTGGCTGTAGCGCCCTCGCTCACGGCTGTGATATTTTCTGCGATGTAGAAATGGTACGTACAGGTATTAATAAAAAACGGTTGGCGGAATTTGGCGGTACAGTACATTGCTTAATTGGTGACGAACAGGTAGCGCTCACGGCTAAAGAGCTTGGTATTACCCGTTCCATGGTAGCCATGCGCACCTTTGGCGAAAAACTCCATGGTTCCATTGTCGCCATTGGAAATGCTCCGACGGCCTTGTTTGAATTACTAAACATGATGAAGGAAACAGACATTCGTCCAGCCCTTATTATTGGTGTGCCAGTGGGCTTTGTTGGCGCTGCTGAATCCAAGGATTTCTTAGCAAAAACCTCACCTGTACCTTATATAACGGTGCGGGGTAATAAAGGAGGCAGTCCCATTGCAGCCGCGACTGCCAATGCACTGCTGTATATGCATAAACGTTAAAAGGGAGGGATGGTATGTCCCAGTCTGCCATACCACGTATCGTGATTGCCGGTACCCATAGCGGAGTAGGTAAAACAACTATTGTAACCGGTTTATTGGCATCTTTAAGAGAACGCGGACTCACTGTCCAATCCTATAAGATCGGACCTGATTATATTGATCCCGGTTACCATCAATTGGCGACCGGTAAAACCTCTCATAATTTAGATACTTGGCTCGTTCCCACAGATAAAATACTTCCTATTTTTACAAAAACAGCGGTTGGTAACGATATAGCCGTTGTTGAAGGTGTCATGGGTTTATATGACGGCGGACGCCAAGGCATTAGTAGTACTGCTGCCATTAGTAAACTCCTAAAAGCACCTGTAATCCTTGTAATCGATGCAAGATCCATGGGGGAAAGCGCAGCTGCCATTGCCCTCGGCTACAAAATGTATGACCATGAAGTAAATGTAGTCGGGGTTATTATCAATCGCTTAGGCTCCACAAATCATGAAAAGATGGTGCGAGAAGCTTTAGAACGCATCAATATTCCAGTGCTTGGCTGTATCTATCGAAACGAAGCCTTAGGAATGCCTGAAAGACATCTTGGTCTTACACCAGTAGTAGAGCATCTTACTCAAGATTTGCTTATCAATCTGCGTACGCAAATTGGCAAGCAGGTGGACGTTGCTAAAATAATTGTGATGGCTCAAAATGCCCCTGCCTTACCATGCTCAGCGGCAACGTGCATTGCTCCTTTTGCCTGGGCCAAAGGAGTACGGATTGGTGTCGCCCAAGATGAAGCTTTTTCTTTTTATTATCCAGAAAGCATTGATATTCTCGCGGCAATGGGAGCTGAAATTGTACCCTTTAGTCCGCTGCGTGATAAAGAATTACCCCTTGTCCATGGTCTGCTTTTAGGAGGCGGTTTTCCTGAAATGTTCCTTCGTGAGCTATCTAGCAATGTCAGTATGCGCCAGTCAATTTATGAGGCCAGTATGCGAGATATGCCTATCTATGGGGAATGCGGCGGTTTAATGTATCTAACCAAAGGAATTATGGATTTTGATGGTACACAATACGATATGATAGGAGCCATTCCTGCCCGTTGCCAAATGCAATCAACACTACAAACGGTAGGATATGTCGAAGCAACAGCCCTTAAAGATAACATCTTATTACCTGCTGGTGATAGCTTGCGTGGACATGAATTTCATTTTTCTCTAATGAATATTGAAGAAACACCTGAGGATTTTCCTTGGGCTTTTACTTTTAAAAAGACGCGTACGGGAGCTGTTTATCCGGGAGGATATGCTAAAGATAATCTATTGGCCTCTTACCTGCATATGCATTTTGCTGGTCATGAACAAGAGGCTGAAACCTTCCTTAAAAACTGCAGTGCTTTTAAAGAAAATAAGAAGTGATCTTAGGAGATTGTACATGAGCGGAAAAATAATACTCATAACCGGCGGGGCCCGCAGTGGTAAGAGTGCCTTTGCAGAACAATATGCTGCCCGCCAAGGCAAAAAGGTAGCTTATATTGCCACAGCCCAAATTTATGATTCAGAAATGGAATTACGGGTAGAATTACATCGTAAGAGGCGCCCAGAAAACTGGCAAACCTTTGAAGCCCCTTATGATGCTGACAAAATCATAAGCGCTATTCCCGGTCTGGATCATGTTATCTTATTTGATTGCTTAACTTTATATACGAGCAATTTATTACTAGATTCCAATCACCCACAGGATAAATATTCGTATATTATGGATAAAATAGACCAATTACTTGCAAGTGCACACACTAGCCAAGCTTCTTTAGTCTTTGTCACAAACGAAGTAGGTATGGGAATCGTACCTGATAATTCTTTGGCTCGTCAGTATCGAGATATTGCCGGTATGGTCAATCAAAAGGTGGCTGCCTGTGCTGATGAAGTATATTTGGTTGTTAGCGGCCTGGCCGTAGAGCTAAAAAGCATTGCAGTAAATGGCAAGAGGGAGGTCTAGTATGGCAAAGACAATTATGCTCCAGGGAACTAGTTCCCATGTGGGGAAAAGCATCCTCACAACAGCCTTATGTCGTATTTTTTTGCAAGATGGCTATAAAGTAGTGCCCTTCAAAGCACAAAATATGGCTCTTAATTCTTATGTGACCAAAACTGGTGAAGAAATGGGAAGGGCGCAAGTAGCCCAAGCTGAGGCTGCTGGCCTTGAACCAATGGTAGAAATGAATCCAGTGCTATTAAAGCCCACAGGTAATTCTTCATCGCAAGTTATTTTAATGGGTAAACCCATTGGCAATATGTCCGCCAAGGAATATCATACAGGCTATAGTGTAAAGGCCCTTGACGTAATTAAGGAATGTCTAGATAAATTAGACTCCGAATTTGACACCATCGTCATTGAAGGAGCGGGTAGTCCGGCTGAGGTAAATTTAAAGGCCAATGATATTGTTAATATGCGTATCGCCAAGCTTTTATCAGCGCCTGTATTTTTAATAGCCGATATTGATCGGGGTGGCGCTTTAGCCGCAGTTGTTGGCACCTTAGAACTATTAGAACCAGATGAAAGAGCTTTAATCAAAGGCATTATCATTAATAAGTTCCGTGGTGATTTGGATTTATTAAAACCAGCTTTGGATTTCTTGGAGGCTAAAACAGGTAAACCTGTAATTGGCGTGGTTCCTCATCTTGACAAATTAGGAATTGATGACGAAGATTCAGTCTCCCTAGATGATAAGCAATCAGGAGAAGCACGCGACCTTGAGATTGCTGTCCTTCGCACCCCTAAAATCTCTAATTTTACAGATTTTGATGCTTTGGAAAGTGAAGTGGATGTATCTGTCCGTTATATTAAGCCAGGGGAGAGTATTGGTAAGCCAGATTTAATCATCGTACCTGGCAGTAAAAATACCATTGAAGATTTATTATACCTACGAGCCCAAGGTTATGAAGAAGAAATTCTTACTTTGGTTGCTGCTGGCACGCCTTTAATTGGTATCTGTGGGGGCTATCAAATGCTCGGTAAAGAAATCTTTGATCCTGAGCATACGGAATCGACTCTTGATCGCATTAGGGGTATAGGGCTTCTCGATTTTACAACTACTTTTGCTGCACAGAAAGTAACCCATCAAGTAACTGCTCATAACATTGGTAATGGTTTTTTGGGAATTGATAGTAGGAGTGATACGTTAACCGGTTATGAAATTCATATGGGCCATACCGAATTTCTCGGCCCAGTGGACCATGCATTTACTATTATCAGCCGATCAGGAAAAGAAATTCAAGCTCCCGATGGGGTCATTGGTTATCAGGGCAGAGTCATGGGTACTTATATTCATGGCATCTTTGATAACGACTCGTATCGCCGTAAGCTGCTAAATGCCCTGCGAACTATAAAGGGGTTGGCACCGATTACGGTAATCAATGATACCTATACTCGCAAGCAAAATAGTTATAACCGGCTAGCTGATACTGTTCGTCATAGTCTTAATATGGATTTGGTCTATGAATGTATGGGGGGAAGGTAGTGGAAGCTTATCTGCCATTACTTGCTATCATGATAGATCGCCTTATTGGTGATCCCCGCTCACGGATGCACCCAGTTGTAATCATTGGTAATCTGATTGCATTTTTTGAAAGAAGATTACTAAACATAACCTCTTCTAAGACTGGTAAGAGATTGGCTGGTTTGTTGCTTGTTGTGATAGTATTAAGTCTAACCTATGGATTTATATGGTGGCTTATGAAGTTATTGGGAAGTATTCATCCTTGGACCTACTATATAGGGGGGGCTTTACTTCTTAGTTTTACCATTTCACCTTGTAGTTTGGCGCAAGCGGGGCAGGAGATTTATCATTATCTAGCAGACGGCGATTTAGACCAAGCACGTTATAAAGTAGGCTGGATTGTAGGACGTGATACGGGGGAGCTTACTGTGGGTGAAGTAACGCGTGGAACAGTGGAAACCATTGCCGAAAATATTGTAGATGGCATTATATCCCCCCTCTTTTATTTTGTTATTGGTGGAGTACCCTTGGCTTTTTTATATCGCAGCGTGAATACAATGGATTCTATGGTAGGCTATAAAAATGCTAAATATGGTGATTTTGGCATGGTTGCGGCTCGCGTGGATGATGTCTTTAACTATATTCCCGCCCGTATTACAGGCTTATTGCTAATCCTAGCTGCTCTTATTCTTAGGTTTAACGTAGATGGCACATGGCGCAGTATGTGGCGCGATGCAAAAAAACACCCTAGCCCCAATAGTGGTTTCCCGGAAGCTGGGGTGGCAGGTGCTCTTGGTATTCAATTAGGTGGTTTAAATTATTATGGAGGTATTGCTTCTCAGCGGGCCTATATGGGTATTGCAACCAATCCCTTAGCACCTCGACACATTACACAGACCATTACCATAATGTATATGACGACAATCTTATTTGTCATTAGCATTACCATCTTTTTATTGTTATGGAATTAAATAAGGGTATGGAACATTGAAATGAAACATTTTATTACCGGACTGCAATTTTTAACAAGAATTCATATTGCAAAACAAACGGACTGGTCGCCAGAAAGTTTTGGCCGCAGCGTAAAGTTCTTTCCTCTCATTGGCGCTCTTATCGGAATACTCTTGGTTCTAATAAACCAACTTTTTGCTGAATATTTGCCCTTGGCAGGGATTTATATGCCGCCTCATGTCTTAGCAACCTTACTGATTCTTGCTAATATAATCCTTACGGGTGGTCTGCATTGTGATGGCTTTATGGATACCATGGATGGTATTTTTTCTGGTCGTTCTCGGGAACGTATGCTAGAAATCATGAAGGACAGCCGGGTAGGGGCCAATGGTGTCATGGCTTTTGTTGTGCTTATACTACTCAAGTGGTCATTGATTATGGATCTATCATCTTTTGTACTGCCAGTAACATTGCTCATCATGCCCCTCTTAGGACGCTTTGCCATGGTGATTGCCATTACGGTCTTTCCTTATGCCCGCCCCGATGGTATGGGAAAAGCATTTGCCCAATATGCCGATAAATCCACCTTATATATTGGAATTATACTTACTTTGCTGATTCTTGTACCCCTCGGTAAACAAGCGATTGTAAGTTTTATCGTGGTAAGTATTTTTACCTTGCTTTTTGCCCGCTTTGTAACAAAGGTATTAGGTGGGCTCACAGGGGATGTATATGGGGCCATTAGTGAACTGGCAGAAATAATAGTATTATTTGTATTTTTGTTCTAATAATACTTCCTTTAAGTAGCTGTCGTCATATTGACATTCAATATGACGACAGCTATAGTAAACTGTAAACAGATAACACGATGATGGAGATAGATATATGAAGGTAACTGTCAAAGCCCCTGGTTCTTGCGGAGAACTAGCCCAAGGCACAATTGACGGCAAAAACTTTTTAATTACGTGCCCCATTGATGTCTATTCAACGGTAAGGGTTGGGGCCTTGGAAAATACACCACAGCAGTTAGGTCCAAAAGTGATTACTGCTATAAAGAAAACACTGCAATATTTAAAGATTAGAACACAGGACTTTGCGCTAAGTGTTGCCTCTCAACTGCCATTAGGCAAAGGAATGGCCTCTAGCAGTGCGGATATTAGTGCTACTTGCCAAAGTATTGCCCTATATACAGGCCGGCAATTATCGCCAGATGAAATTGCCGATATCGCCCTATCCATTGAACCAACCGATGGTATTTTTTATCCTGGCATTATGTTATTTGACCATATCGGAGGCAGTATTCGTCACTATTTAGGAGAAGCTGTTCCTATGCACATTGTTGTGTTTGATGTAGGCGGGGAGATCGATACCTTGCATTTTAATCAACGCTTAGATTTACAAAAACTAAATGAATTGAATGAAGATGAAATGCAGCAGGCCGTCAAATTAATTCGTAAAGGACTGGCAATGCAAGATATTTCTCTGATTGGTAAAGGTGCTACCATGAGCGCGCTAGCCAATCAGAAAATTTTGTTGAAACCTTGTTTAGAAGAAATAATTGAAATTGGTTTGGCCTGGGGTGGGGTCGGGGTAAATATTGCCCATAGCGGCACCGTTGTTGGCGTATTATTCCCTACAGAAAAATTAGAATACAGCCCATCTTGTATTGCAGAAATACTTAGCCGTTGCAGCACAGTTACTTATTTGCGCACCGTGCAGTTTATTTCTGGCGGGCTACTGAAACAAGAAGGTGATTATCATGAATGGAAACCATGTTCCTCAGCATGGCGGTAATTTATATGCTGCTATGCGACAGGCAGGCAGTTCTTGCCAAGAATTATTGGATTTTAGTGCAAATATTAACCCCTTAGGGCTTTCGGAAAGCATTCGCCAAAGCTTATCTGCGTCCTTAGAATCTATTATTCACTATCCAGATGCTCAGGCTTATGCCCTCACACAGGAAATTAGTCAGTATTATCATGTCAATGCGAAAGGCATTACCATCGGCAATGGGGCTGTCGAACTGATGTATATTTTGTGTCATATGTTAAAACCTACAAAGATTTTAGTGACAGCACCAACCTTTAGTGAATATGAATCTGCTGCAAAGGCTAGCGGTGCAAGCATTGAATACTTGCAGCTCAATGAGGCTGATAACTTTGCCATTGATATTGATAAACTTGCAAGTTCCCTTGCCCTGGTGGATATTGTCTTTTTATGCAATCCTAACAATCCAACAGGTACGTTGCTCTCCAGTGCAGACATTGAAAAACTCCTCATTGCAGGTCAAGCCCATCATACCTATGTGGTAGTAGACGAATCCTTTATTGATTTTTTAACAAAGGATGATGTTTATACCTGCCGTCCTATGCTAGAGAGATATCCTAATCTTATTATTTTACACTCGCTTACTAAATTTTATGCCATTCCAGGTCTACGATTAGGCTTTTCCTTAGCTAGCGAAGAGGTAACAAAAAATCTCCATCTAGGTAAAGATCCTTGGAATGTAAATACACTGGCTCAAAATGCTGGCGTTGTTGCCCTTCGTGATCATGTTTATCAACAAAAAAGTAAAGAATATATTAAAACTGCCAATCAAGATCTCTATGATAGCTTGCAAAAGATACCTGGCCTAAAGCCTTATTTACCCTCGGTTAATTTTATCTTAATCAACATTAAGGATACAAAGATGACTAGCCTACAACTCAGACAGGCCATGGCATCTTATCATATTTTAATTCGAGACTGCAGCAATTACCCAGGATTATCATCAGACTATATTCGTATAGCCGTAAAAACCCAAGCACAAAATACCCTATTACTGACTACATTACGAAAGATTATAGGTGAATAACATGACAAAAGTAATTTTAGTGCGCCATGGACAAACCCTATGGAATTTGGTTATGAAATATCAAGGACACTGCGATGTGGCCTTAACCGAAAAAGGTGTTGAACAGGCGATGCTTGCCGCCCAGCGTCTGTCTAAAGAAAACATCGCTGCCGTATATGCTAGTGATTTGGATCGAGCTTTGAAAACAGCAGAATGTATCGCCCAAAAACATAATTTATCGGTTACAGCCATACCAGAACTTAAGGAAATTAATTTTGGTGAGTGGGAAGGTCTAACTTATGAGGGAGCCAATAGCCAGTGGACTGAGGCAATGTCTAAGTTGTTTACCCATCCAGATGAAGTAATCATACCTGGCGGTGAAAGGTTTCAGGAAGTTAAAGAAAGAGCAACAAGGGCCTTAGATAAGATTGTTGCCAATCATCCTGATCAAACCATTGTTGTCGTTTCACATGGCGGTACCATTCGCACCTTGTTATGTGCCGCTCTTACTATTCATTTAAATCATCTTTGGAAGATTAAACAAGATAATACGGCCATCAATGTGCTAGAATACCATGATGGTGAGGTAATGGTTTCCTTGGTGAATGATGTCCATCATTTAGAGTGATACAACGTTCTTTATCTATTGCGCAGGAAAGAAGGTACACCGATGTATAGTTACTGTATTATACCTGATAATCCACAAAACTTTTTGAACTTTATTACGCAGCTGCCCCTTCGAGCAGAGGATAAAGAAGTGTTACAAGCTTCTAAAGTTACAAAAGTTGAAGTCGATACCAATAAAAATACTTGGAAAGTATTCATGAATGTACCTAAGGAATTGTCAGAGCAAACCCTAGGCTTAGCATCTCAAAAGCTCTGCAGGGATTGCGGTTTAGCGAAAGTTGATTTTATACAAAATCTCAAAATCCTAGAAGAATATCTGGAAAAAGAGTGGCTGAACTTTGTATCAGAAGTATCCAGCGGCATTTATTCCATTAAGCACTTACTTGGAAATGCCCAGTGGAATTTTGATGGCTGCATACTAACCATTGAGATCATCGGTGATCTTTCGGCGGAAATGTTAGCAACCCATAACATTGTCCACGCTATGCAAAACTTTATCCTTAGTGAATTCAGCCGTCACTGCGAGGTGAAATGTATTACCACAGCTCCGGAAGAAAGTCCAATCTGTAGTGATGATTTGTTGACGCCGGAATACTTAGAAGCATTGACGGACTATAAAACGCCCAATGAAACCAAATCCGACAATCCTGTTATTTTCGGCAGAAATATCACCAAAGCTGAGTCCTCTCCCATGCAAACCATTCAAGAGGAAGCTCGCAATGTTGTCGTGGAAGGCCAACTTATTAATTTTGAATTACGAGAACTTCGTTCAGGAAGACAATTACTAACCTTTGACATTAGTGATATGACCGATGGTATTAGCGGTAAAGTCTTTTTTGAAGATAAAGATAAAGATCAAATTCCTAAAATAGCCAGTTCCTTACGAAGTGGGATGACCATAAAAGTAAAGGGTATGGTACAGTATGATAAATATAGCAATGAGCTCGTCCTTTATGCCGACAGTATGTGTCGCGTTAATATTATCGGTCGTATGGATAATGCTCCTACAGCGAGAATTGAACTCCACGCCCATACCCGAATGAGTAATATGGATGCGATGGTCTCTGCCAAAGATCTCATTAAAACGGCAGCACAGTGGGGGCATCCTGCTGTAGCCATTACGGATCATGGTGTTGTACAAGCCTTCCCTGAAGCCCATGATGCTGCTGTAAAGGCTGGGATTAAAGTCATTTATGGTATGGAAGGTTATTTAGTGGATGAGGATCTAAAAAAAGCCCGCCATATTATTATTTTGGCGCAAAATAGCATTGGCCTTCGTAACTTATATCGATTAGTCTCTTTATCCCACTTAAAATACTACTATCGAACGCCGCGTATTCCGCGAAAAATACTCAAGGAATATCGAGAAGGACTATTATTAGGCTCTGCTTGCGAGGCTGGCGAATTGATTCAAGCCATTATAAGAGGCGCAGGTGATGAAGAACTCTCTACCATTGCTGAGTTTTATGATTATTTAGAGATTCAGCCTATTGCCAATAATTCTTTTTTAGTGCGTGAAGGGGTAGTTGCCAATGAAGAAGGGCTAAGACAAATTAACCGTAAGGTCTGCGAAATTGGTAGTAGACTCCATAAAGTAGTTGTTGCTACTTGTGATACCCATTTCTTAAATCCTGAAGACGAGGTCTATCGCCGTATTATGATGGCAGGTAAAGGCTTTAGTGATGCCGATCAGCAGCCGCCTTTATATTTTCGCACGACAGAAGAAATGCTCAATGAGTTTCATTATCTAGGTAGTGAAAAAGCTTATGAAGTGGTTATTGAAAATCCAAGAAAAATTAATGAACTCATTGAATTTATTAAGCCAATTCCAGATGAACTTTATTCCCCTCAAATCCCTGGGGCCGAAGAGGAAATCCGCTCCATGTCTTATCAAAAGGCTGAGCATTTATATGGCAGTCCGCTGCCATCCCTTGTGGCTGAACGCTTACAGTATGAACTAGACGGTATTATAAATAATGGCTTTGCCGTTTTATATTTAATTGCCCACAAATTAGTAAAAAAATCTTTAGATGATGGCTACTTGGTAGGGTCTAGGGGGTCAGTAGGATCCTCCTTCGTAGCAACTATGACAGATATAACCGAAGTTAACCCTTTGCCGCCCCATTGGCGTTGCCCTGAGTGTAAGTACAGTGAGTTTGTTACTGATGGCAGTTATGGTGGTGGATTTGATTTGCCTGACAAAAACTGTCCCAGCTGTGGCTTGCCTGCGGTGAAAGATGGCCATGACATTCCTTTTGCAGTGTTTATGGGTTTCCATGGCGATAAAGTTCCTGATATTGATTTGAATTTTTCTGGTCATTATCAACCTAAAGCTCATAAATATACAGAAGAACTCTTTGGTAAAGATAATGTATTTCGGGCGGGTACCATTGCTACCATTGCCGATAAGACAGCATATGGCTATGTGAAAAATTATTTTTCCGATAAAGGGATAACACCGCGCAATGCTTATATTAATTCCTTAATTGCAGGCTGCGTAGGTGTAAAACGCACTACCGGCCAACATCCTGGCGGTATTATGGTTGTACCTCGTGATATGGACGTACATCACTTTACGCCCATTCAGCATCCTGCAGATGATAAAACCTCTGGCACCATTACCACACATTTTGATTATCATTCCATCAGCAGTCGGTTAGTTAAGCTTGATATCCTCGGTCATGACGATCCGACAGTCATTAAAATGCTGGAGGATCTAACCGGAATTGATGCAAAAACAATTTCACTAGACGATGCGAAAACCTTAAGTTTATTTTCTTCCACAGAAGCCTTACATCTAACACCAAAACAGCTCGGCAGTACCGTTGGCACTTTTGGTATTCCGGAATTTGGAACCAAATTTGTGCGGCAAATGTTAGAAGATACAACGCCCAAGACCTTTAGTGAATTAGTACGTATCAGTGGTTTTTCTCACGGTACCGATGTTTGGCTTAATAATGCTCAGGATTTAATTAAGGCTGGGACTGCCAAGCTTTCCGAAGCCATTTCTGCTCGTGATGATATTATGGTTTATTTGATTCAAAAAGGTGTCGAACCACAAATTGCCTTTAAAGTCATGGAAGATGTGCGCAAGGGGAAGGGTATAAAACAAGGTGATGTGGAGAAACTAAGAGAGAAGAGCGTCCCTGAATGGTATATCGATTCATGCCAAAAGATTAAATATATGTTTCCAAAAGCCCATGCTGTGGCCTATGTTATGATGGCCTTTCGTATTGCCTATTGCAAGGTACACCATCCTTTAGCCTTTTATGCATCCTATTTTAGTGTGCGCGGAACGGATTTTGATGCAGATTTAGTCGTACAAGGAGAAGCAGCACTGCGTAGCAAACTATCTGAGTATGAAGCAAAGGGTAATAGCATTACAGCAAAGGAAAAAGGATTGCTCGCCATCGCTGAGATGGCTTTAGAAATGTATTTACGCGGTTATACTTTTCAACGAGTGGATTTATATCGTTCGGATGCTATTAATTTTATTATTGAAGATAATGGGCTTTTGCCTCCCTTATCCTCACTACAGGGCCTTGGCATAAACGCCGCACATAACATTGCCTTAACACGTCAAGAAAATCCTTTTTCCTCTCTTGAAGATTTGAAAAATAGAGGACGTATTTCCAAAACTGTCATTGATATCTTAAAAGCCCATGGCTGTCTTGGTGATTTGCCAGAATCTGATCAAATGGATTTATTTGCCTGACTGCAATTTTGAATTTGCTAAAACGGCAAGAAATAAATTTATGTTGTAAAAGAAAATGGGTAGTGATATAATAATTGTTAGTATAATTGTTTTTTTAGCGCTGCAAGAGTGGGTATAATACCCACTCTTTCATCTTAGTGGCTATTTTAGCCTACCAAATATAGGTATAAGCGTATAGATTATTAGGTAACACTAAGGTAGAGAATTATACGTAGGTAGGAGGTATTTTTATGTCAAAAGAACATATAGAGCTTTTAATTGAAAAGCTTGTACAAGAAATTTTGATTGGCAGTCCCATTGAGTTGGTAGATGTGGAGTATGTTAAGGAACGTGAGTGGTACTTACGCGTCTTTTTAGATAAAGAAGGCGGTATTGAAATAGAAGACTGCCATTGGGTTAGTGAGCAACTTGAATCTAAATTAGAAAAACTTGATCCCATTAAGGAAAGTTATTATTTAGAAGTTTCATCGCCTGGCCTTGATCGAGCACTTCGCAAAGATAGGGATTTTATTCGTCATGTTGGTGACAAAATTGAAATCAGCACTTTTAAACCTATCGATGGGCAGAAAAAATTTATTGGTGTTTTAAACTGTTTAAGTGAAGGCAATATCCATATCAATGTGGATGGGGTGGAAGTAATCATTCCTCGCGATAAAACTTCACAAGTTAGACTGCATCTTGATTTTTAATTATCTAAAATTGAATAGGAGGAATTTAGGTGAACGCAGAATTCATGCAAGCTTTTGAACAATTAGGAAAGGAAAAGGGGATTGCACCTGAAATATTGTTTGAAGCAATAGAAGCAGCACTTATATCGGCTTATAAGCGAAACTTTAGCTCAGCACAAAATGTGCGAGTATCCTTGGAACGTACGACGGGTGAAATACACGTCTATGCTAGAAAAAATGTAGTAGATGTGGCAACCGATACTCGTTTGGAAATTGATTTACAAGAAGCAAGATTACTAGATGTACGATATGAGTTAGATGACATTGTCGAAGTAGAAGTTACGCCGAAAAATTTTGGTCGCATTGCAGCACAAACGGCAAAACAAGTGGTGGTACAACGTATTCGTGAAGCAGAACGCGGTATTATATATGATGAATTTTCCAATCGCGAAAGTGATATCTTAACAGGTATCGTTCAGCGTATTGAGCAAAAGAATGTATACATAGATTTAGGTAAAGCAGAGGCTATTTTAGCACCATCAGAACAAATTGCTGGTGAAACATATAAACATGGTGATCGAATAAAAACCTATGTTATTGAAGTTAAAAAGACAACAAAAGGACCGCAGATACTTGTATCTCGCACACATCCTGGTTTATTAAAGCGTTTATTTGAGCTTGAAGTACCTGAAATCCATGATGGGATTGTAGAAATTAAATCAGTAGCAAGAGAGCCAGGTCTTCGTTCTAAGTTCGCCGTACATTCTCGTGATGAAAACGTTGACCCCGTAGGTGCTTGTGTCGGACATAAGGGTATGCGCGTACAGACTATTGTCAATGAACTGCGCGGAGAGAAAATTGATATTGTGAAATGGAATACAGATCCGGCAAAATATATCTCCAATGCCTTAAGTCCAGCTAAGGTAGTTAGCGTTGAGATTAATGAAGTGGAAAAAATTTCTCGTGTTGTAGTACCTGATTATCAGCTGTCACTAGCTATTGGTAAAGAAGGTCAAAATGCTCGTCTAGCAGCCAAACTCACCGGATGGAAAATTGATATTAAGAGTGAGTCCCAAGCCCAAGGTAATGTATAGGAGGCTTTTATGGTAATACAGAAGAAAACTCCTCAACGGCTCTGTGTAGGCTGCCAACAATTAAAGACAAAAAAAGAATTATTACGTGTGGTACGCACCCCTGAAGATACCGTTGTATTAGATATAACGGGCAAAAAATCAGGTCGCGGCGCATATATATGCTCCAATGAACCATGTTTGGCAAAAGCTTTTAAAGAAAAAAGATTAGAACGGGCATTAAAAAGAGTCATTGAACCTGAGGTTTATGAACAATTGCGCTTAGGTATAATGAAATGATAAATGGACAAAAAATTACTTCTTTATTAGGTTTAGCACAAAAAGCTGGTAAGATCGTCTCTGGTGAGTTAGCCGTTGAAAAGGCCATCAAATCTAGTCAGGCTAAAATGATAATTATTGCTGCGGACTGTTCGGACGCAACAAAGAAAAACTATCGTGATATGGCATCCTATTATCATGTAGATCTTTATGAGAAATTTTCAAAAGAACAATTAGGTGCTTGTATTGGAAAAGTCTATCGTGCCGCAATTGCCGTAACAGATGCCGGTTTTAGTACTGCAATGAAGAAATTACTCGATAGTTAAAAATATAGGCGTATATACCCGTACTTGGAATCAAGAATCATGTTATTTTTGATTCTTTTAAAAAATGGAGGTAGATGAATGTCCAAATATAGAATATATGAATTGGCCAAAGAATTTAACACCGAAAGTAAAGTAATTATTGATATCTTGGCCCGCAACAATTTAGAAGCCAAGAACCATATGAGCAGTGTTGGTGATGATGCTAAAACGGTAATTACAAGAACCTTTGCTCATAAAATGGCAGCCCCAACCAGTGCCCCAACACCGACAGAAGTTATTTCGCCAAAACCTGCAGCGCAAGTACCTCAACAGCAAGGAGTACAACCATCTCGTCCAATGGCAAATAACACTCCTCAGCAGCGTCCGCCTTTCAATAATCAGCAAAATACCGGACGAAATAATGCGCAGCGTCCACCCTTTAATAATCAGCAAAATACTGGACAAAATAATGTGCAGCGTCCGCCTTTTAATAATCAGCAAAATGCTGGACAAAATAATGCGCAGCGTCCATCTTTTAATAATCAGCAAAATGCTGGACAAAATAATGCGCAGCGTCCACCTTTTAATAATCAGCAAAATGCTGGACAAAATAATGCGCAGCGTCCACCTTTTAATAATCAGCAAAATGCTGGACAAAATAATGCTCGTGTCAATCAAAACAACGTACCGGCAGCCAATCAAGGCAGACCAGCCCCTGCTAATAAGTTTCAACAAAACAATAACCGCCCTAATAATAATTTTAATAAAAAACCGCACTCGAATAACCGCGGACACCAACCTCGTATGGCACCTGCCCCTAAAATGGAAATGCCAAAACCAAAGACTGTTAAGTTAGGCGAATCCATTACGGTAAAAGAATTAGCAGGTAAACTTTCCCGTGAAGTCGGTGAAGTTATCAAAAAACTTATGATGCTTGGAATCATGGCTACCATCAATCAAGATCTTGATTTTGATACTGCTTCCTTGCTGGCAACCGAATTTGGTGTTGAAGTACTAGAATTACCACCAGAAGAAGATCCTACTGAAATTGCAGAAATTGAAGATAACCCTGCAAGTCTTGTTTTTAGACCACCAGTTGTAACAGTAATGGGACACGTAGATCATGGTAAGACTTCATTACTCGATTCCATTCGTCAAACCAGTGTAACCTCCCAAGAAGCTGGCGGGATTACTCAGCATATTGGTGCTTATAAGGTAACTTGTAATGGCAAAAAGATTGTTTTTCTTGATACACCAGGTCATGAGGCCTTTACATCCATGCGGGCTCGCGGGGCTCAAGTAACAGATATTGCTATTTTGGTTGTAGCAGCCGATGACGGTGTTATGCCACAAACCATTGAAGCCATTAATCATGCCAAGTCAGCCGAAGTGCCTATTATTGTTGCGATAAATAAAATTGACCGCCCAGGTTCAAATCCAGACCGCGTAAAACAACAATTATCCGATCATGGTCTCGTTCCTGAAGATTGGGGTGGTGAGACTATTATGGTGCCCGTGTCAGCGCAAAAGAAAATAGGCATCAATGATCTCTTAGAAATGATCATCCTCGTCGCTGAAATGCAAGAAATAAAAGCCAATCCCAATCGCTTGGCAATGGGTACCATTATTGAAGCAAAATTAGATAAAGGACGTGGCCCAGTAGCTACTGTTCTAGTGCAAAAAGGTACACTCCATATTGGCGATACTATTATTGCTGGTGTTGCCTATGGTAAAGTGAGAGCCATGATCAATGATCGTGGTGAAAAAGTGAAGAAAGCTGGTCCTTCTACTCCTGTAGAGGTACTCGGTCTTGCGGATGTACCTGAAGCTGGTGATGTACTGGTTGCTGTAGATGAAAAAATCGCAAGAGCAGTAGCTGAAAAACGTATTGCCAAAAAACGTACAGACGAATTGATGCAATCCCAAAAAGTTTCCTTAGATGACTTATTTAAACAAATTCAAGATGGCAATATTAAAGATCTTAATATTGTTATTAAGGCCGATGTACAAGGCTCCGTTGAAGCGTTGCGCCAGTCCTTACTTGCCTTAAATACTGGAAATCAAGAAGTGCGTGTCAATATTGTGCATGCTGGTGTTGGTACCATTAATGAATCCGATGTAATGCTTGCTTCTGCTGCCAATGCCCTCATAATTGGTTTTAATGTCCGTCCTGATGCCAATTCTCGCAAAGCGGCTACGGCTGAAAAAGTAGACATTAGAATGTATCGAATTATTTACGAAGCATTACACGATGTAGAAGCTGCTATGACGGGTATGTTAGCACCAACCTTTAAAGAAGTCATTCAAGGACGCGTAGAAATACGTCAAATATTTACCATTTCCAAAGTCATTATTGCTGGAGCCTATGTACTCGAAGGTGAAATATTAAATTCATCTCAAGTTCGTGTAATTCGCGATGGTATTGTCCTTCACGAAGGTCCGCTTGAATCATTACGTCGTTTCAAAGATGATGTGAAAAAAGTGGCTGCTGGTTATGAATGTGGCGTTACTGTAGATAATTTCCGCGATCTCAAAGAAGGCGATATTCTGGAAGCCTTCACCATGGAAGAAATAAAACCTAAGGGTTAAAAAAAGAGGGTCAGATAGTTATGGGACAACTCCGCGTAGAAAAAGTTCAGGAGTTTATAAAACAAGAAATCAGTAAAATTATTCTAACGGAAATTAAAGATCCACGAGTTGGATTTGTTACCATTACACAAGTAGAAGTAACAGGTGATTTACTGAGTGCAAAAATTTATGTCAGTTTAATGGGCAGTGATGAACAAAAGGCCAATACTTGGAAAGGCTTACAGAGTTCTTTAGGTTATATGCGTACAGAAATTGGTAAAAGAATTCGTATGCGACTTACTCCTACCTTATCACTCCATCTTGATGATTCATTAAACTATAGTGCTCATATCCAAGAATTGTTACTTAAAATTAAAGAAGAAGAGAGCAAACAATAAGTTATGGATTTTTCATTCAAACAAATTGCTACCCAGTTAGAAAGTAGTCACTCAATCATTCTCACTGGTCATGTTCAGCCGGATGGAGATTGCCTAGGCTCCATGTTAGCACTTTATCATTATCTTCTTTCTATGGGGAAAGATGTAAGAATGGTATTAGATGATGATGTACCTGTACTTTATAAGTTTCTTCCTGGCCATCTGGCGATTGAAAAACCACCGGCACAATTAATAAGAGCTGACTTATTAATTGTGCTGGATGCCAGTGACCTTGAACGTATTGGTAAGGTTAATACCCAGGTAGATGCCCCCATTCTAAATATTGATCATCATATTTCCAATACTCGGTTTGCTGATTATTGTTATATTGATCATACCTCTGCAGCGACTGGCGAAATACTATTTCAATTATTTACCATGATCAAAGCTACTGTTACTGCTGATATGGCAACTTGCCTGTATACTGCAATCGCAACAGACTGTGGTTTTTTTCGTTATGCCAATACTTCTGTACAAACCATGAGATATGCTGCTGCTTTAATGGAGCAGGGCGCCATTCCTCATATGATTGCGGAACATATGGAAACAAAATCTCTCGAGAGTGTTTTAACCTTAGGAAAAGTGTTAGAGAGTTTAGAGCTTTACCATCATGGTAAAATTGCTTCTATCACGATTTTACCAAATATACTCGGCAATTTAGATACTACAGAAGGTTTTATTAACTACCCAAGAATTATTGAGGGTGTAGCAATTGCCATGATGTTTAAAGTAATGAATGATGGTACCGTTCGCATTAGTTTTCGCTCAAAAAATGTGGATGTAAGTAAACTGGCATTATCCTTTGGCGGTGGGGGGCACGCACGTGCTGCTGGCTGTGCGATTACGGGAAAAATAGAAGATGTAAAGAAAGAAGTACTTCTAGCTGCCGCGAAGCAACTTACAGAGGTAACATCATGACTAGCGGCCTTATTAATATTTTAAAACCGCCAGGTATGACTTCCCATGATGTAGTATCCTTTATTCGCAGAACCTACCATTTGAAGCGTGTTGGTCATGCTGGTACCTTAGACCCAGCAGCAGCAGGCGTACTTCCAGTGGCTTTAGGTTCTGGAACGCGAATGCTAGAATATATGACTGATTGTGATAAAAGCTACCGTGTTGAACTTACCATTGGTTATGAAACCGATACGGGTGATAGTACTGGCACCATAGTAAACCAAATTGACTGTACCATGCCGACTCAGGAGCAATTAGAAGAAGTTTTATCATCTTTTGTTGGTAAAATTGAGCAAGTTCCTCCTATGTATTCTGCAATTAAGGTACAAGGGAAAAAGTTGTATGAATTAGCACGGGCAGGTATTACGGTAGAACGTAAAGCACGCCAGATTGAAATTCATAGCATCAAGTTATTAAACGTTAAGGAAAAGAGTATCTTATTTGACGTTGTCTGTTCAAAAGGAACCTATATTCGTTCTTTATGTACCGATATTGGAGTGAAAATCAATTGTCCAGTGGTAATGTCTTTTTTGGTACGGACTGGCGTAGGTTCTTTTGTACTCGACCAAGCTTATTCATTAGAAGAAATTGCAGATCAACCTGAAAAGGTAGTGCTGGCCGTGGATAGTGCTCTTAAGGATATGACCAAAATCACTGTATCAGCAGAAATAACCAAAGCCTTTAAACACGGTCAAAGTATTCTGTGTAGCCATGATGAAGACGTAGAGGGAAAATTAATTCGAATCTATGATCCTGAAAATGTATTGATTGGCATAGGGCAAAAAAAGCCTGGTACTTCTCTTATTAATCCCATAAAGGTATTGAGCTCAGGGTAGCCTAAGTTATACGAATTGATAGTGGTGTGGTGTATGATATGGAAATAATCACTAAGTTAACAAATTTAAATCAAAGGTTTTCTGGAGTGACAATTGCATTAGGTACTTTTGATGGCATACATCTTGGCCACCAGAAAATTATTTCTCGTGCTGTAGAATTGGCAAGGCAAATAAATGGTACTAGTATGGTATTTACCTTTAGCAATCATCCCTTATCTGTAGTTGCACCCCAGCATTGCCCTCAACAGCTAGTTACCCAGGAATATAAAGCAAAGTTGATTGAAAAGCTCGGAGTAGATGTCCTCCTTACTCTTCCTTTTACCCCTCAGTTTTTAAAACTCTCTGCGACTGAATTTATTCATTTGACTTTGGGAAATTTAAGTCCTAAACACATTGTCGTTGGACCAAATTATTTTTTTGGTTATAAGCGTAGTGGTACACCAGAATTTTTACAAGCTGCAGGAGACAAATATGGTTTTAATGTAGAGATCCATCCTACAGTCCATATTGATGATACCATTGTTAGCAGTACGCTAATACGACAGCTAATTAGTGCTGGTAATGTTGACCAAGCTGCCCACCTATTAAGTCGTCCATTCGCATTTACAGGTACTGTGATTCATGGAGATAAACGTGGACGCCAATTAGGCTATCCTACAATTAACCTTAAAATCCCTCAACAATTAATTTTACCAGCAGATGGTGTCTATGCTGTTGTCGTCACCATTAACAATATCCAATATAATGGTGTTGCTAATATTGGTAATAATCCTACTTTTAATGGAATTCACCGTCGTCTAGAAGTACATCTTTTAGATTTTGATGATAATGTATACGGGCAAGTGGTCTCTGTAAGTTTCTTAAAAAAGATTCGTGGACAAATTACCTTCTCAAATGCGGAGCAACTTAAAATACAAATTTTTGAAGATATCGCAGCTGCAAAAAGCTATTTGTCCTATGTGAATGGAAAATAAATAGTAATACTTCTAACTATGGTTTACAAGCTTTGCTATTTATGATAAAATATAATTTGTGGATTAACGTCTATATAACGTATAATCCTAGATAACCATAGCGAGGATGCTCGATTCTCCAACGAATATCTTGGCTAATGGGGATATATATTAAGGGAGGGTACTACACTATGTTAACAGCAGAATTAAAACAATCCTTGATTGAAAAGTATCGCGTACATGAGGCTGATACTGGATCACCAGAAGTACAAATTGCAATCTTAACAGAACGCATCAACTATTTGACTGGGCACTTAAAAATGCACAAAAAAGATCATCATTCCAGACGCGGTCTTTTGAAAATGGTTGGTCAACGTAGAGGTTTGTTAAACTATTTGCGTGATAATGATTTAGAGCGTTATCGTTCTATTCTTGAAAAGCTTAACTTAAGAAAGTAAGAGACTTTTCTATTTATCTAAGAAGGGGACTAGGGTTTTGCCTAGGTCAAGGACTTGGCACAAGCCAAGTCCTTTCTTACTATCTCAGAAAGTATAATGTTAGAAATACTCTTATTAGGATGAAGAAATGCTAGCCTTTTTCTTATTACATAAGTATATATTTTATTATTATTTTATCGATTAGCCAGTAATAATAAAGGGAATAATAAAAAAAATGTCGAAGATTTAACTATTAAAATAGAGCAGGGATACATAGGAGGAAAAATAAATATGCAGACATTCCAAATGCAATTAGGTAATAGAACCCTAATTATAGAGACAGGTAAGATGGCCAAACAAGCTGGCGGATCCGTATTGGTTCGCTATGGTGATACTGCAGTACTTGTTACGGCTACTGCATCCGCTGAACCCCGGGAAGGAATGGATTTTTTCCCATTAACGGTAGATTATGAGGAAAAACTTTATTCAGTTGGCAAAATTCCTGGTGGATTTATCAAACGGGAAGGACGTCCAAGTGAGTCCTCTATTTTAGCTGGACGCTTGATCGATCGACCGATCCGCCCTTTATTTGCTAGCGGTTTTCGTAATGATGTACAAGTAGTCGCTACCGTTCTTTCCGTAGATCAGGATAATCCCCCAGAAATCCCCGCAATGATTGGTGCATCATGTGCCTTATCTATTTCTGATATACCCTTCAATGGCCCGATTGGTGGCGTTCGAGTTGGTATTATTGACCATGAATTTATCATTAATCCTACCGTAGAACAGCAAAAGCTTAGTGAACTAAACTTAGTCGTAGCTGGAACAAAAGATGCCGTACTTATGGTAGAAGCTGCTGCTAATGAGTTATCCGAAGATGTGATCTTAAAGGCTATAAATTTTGGTCATGATGTCATTCGCACTATTATTGCTCTGCAGGAAACAATGATGGAAGAAGTGGGCAAGCCAAAGCGTGAAATCAAACTCTATGAAGTACCTGCTGATATTAATGAAGCTGTACGTAGCTATGCCACAGACAGTTTAATTGCTGCTGTTACAAACCCAGATAAACAAGCACGGGAAAGTAATACTAAACAAGTAAAAAACCAAGTTGCAGAACATTTTGCTACCATTTATCCAAACAACGGTAAAGATATACAAAATATGATGCAAAAAATGATTAAAGAAATCGTACGTAAGATGATTACGGTTGATAAAATACGTCCTGATGGCCGTGGCCTTGAAGAAGTAAGACCGATTAGCTGTGAAATTAGTCTACTCGCACGGACGCATGGTTCAGCCCTCTTTACTCGAGGACAAACCCAAGCACTCACCATAACCACTCTTGGTGCAATGGGTGATGAGCAAATTCTAGATGGTCTGGGTGTGGAAGAATCCAAACGTTATATGCATCATTATAATTTCCCATCCTTTAGTGTGGGTGAAACAAGACCATCTCGCGGACCTGGACGCAGAGAAATCGGTCATGGTTCTTTAGCAGAGCGTGCTCTTGTACCCGTTATTCCGTCTGAAATTGAATTTCCTTATACCATTCGCTTAGTATCAGAAATCTTAGAATCCAATGGCTCTAGCTCAATGGCCAGTGTATGCGGCAGTACCTTATCATTATTAGATGCTGGCGTACCTATTAAACGCCCAGTTTCAGGGGTTGCTATGGGGCTTGTAAAAGACGGCGACCATTATTCTATTCTAACTGATATTCAAGGTATGGAAGATGCTTTAGGAGATATGGACTTTAAAGTTGCTGGTACAACAAATGGTATTACCGCCATTCAAATGGATATTAAAATTGCTGGTATTACCAGAGAAATATTAGTCGATGCCCTTGCTCAGGCCAACCGTGGACGTATGCATATCATGAGCAAAATCACAGATTTAATCAGCCAACCGCGTCCTGAATTATCAGCCTTTGCACCTCGCATTATTACTATGGTCATTCATCCTGATAAAATTCGCGATGTCATTGGACCTGGTGGTAAAATGATTAAAAAAATCATTGAAGAAACAGGTGTTAAAATTGACATTGAAGATGATGGCAAAGTTTTCATTGCTGCTGTCGATATGGAAGCAGGCCAAAAAGCTGTAAAAATCATTGAAGGATTAGTGCGAGATGTTGAACTTGGCAGTATTTATACTGGAAAAGTAATGCGTTTGATGAATTTTGGTGCCTTCGTAGAAATTCTGCCTGGCAAAGAAGGATTGGTACACATCTCTCAATTAGCCCTAGAGAGAGTAGAAAAAGTTGAAGATGTCGTAAAACTTGGTGATGAAATTTTAGTTAAGGTAACTGAAATTGACCGCCAAGGTCGTATTAATTTATCCAGAAAAGAAATACTAGCAGCGGAAGCAGCAAAAAATAAAGAACAACTATCATAGTCATAAAAGGGTCTGTCACAAGGTGTTAAAACCTAGCCGTGACAGACCTTTTTTATTCATAAAAAACCCTCTGCGTCATACATTAATAAAAACAGATGATTTGGGAAAGACGTAGAGGTGATTGAAATTGAATGGACTCTTTGTTACTAGAATTAGACAATGGTACATTTTTTTTGCTACAGGAGTTTTTATTACAGTGGCAATGCTAGCTGGTGTTTTGCAACCTCTATTTACCACTAGCCAGCTTCCTGGTAAAGTCCAACCTATTTTTCAAGGCAATACGAATGAAGGGAAAGTAGCTTTTGCCTGCAATGTATTCTGGGGGGAAGAGTTCTTACCTGAAATGCTAAATACTTTTGAAGCCAATAATATTAAAATTACTTTTTTTATCGGTGGCAGCTGGGCAAAAAGGTTTCCTCATACAGTGACAGAATTGGCAGGGCGAGGACACGAACTAGGCAATCATACCTATAGTCATCCCCACCCTAATACCCTAAGTAAAGATAAAAATAAAGAGCAAATCCTTCGCGCTGAACAATTGATTACAGAATTAACACAGATCAAAACCACTTTATATGCACCACCTTACGGGGAATACAATGATATTGTATTAGCAGCAGCGGATGAACTTGGGTATAAAACTATTATGTGGAGTATTGATACCATTGATTGGCAACGTCCTCCAGCGGAAGTTCTCATTAGCCGTGTCATGAAAAAAATTAACAATGGTTCTATTATTCTCATGCATCCCACTGCGCCGACGGCAAAAGCATTACCCGAGTTAATTCAGCAGATTAAGAGCAAAGGGTATACGATCACCACCGTATCTGATATCATAAAATGAAAAAACAGGCATACAAATGCCTGTTTTTTATTGCCTATTTCCCGTTGTTGTGGTATTATGTTAACATAACTACAGCAGTTATGTTGTAGTAAATCTCTGTTACCCATAATCTTTATAGGGGAGGTTGATATAGAATCCTATGCAAAATCTCCTCATTTTAGTAACAACCAATCTTTTCTTGGAGGTATTTCGTGTTTAAAAGTAAATTCTTACCCTATATTTTAATGTTTTTAGTTTTCTTTTCCGTAGTCTCTTCTCCGTCACTCACTCATGCTGCACCACTGGATAGTGTACTGACTACTCTGGCAGGATCGACTATTTCTGACCAAAATAACAGCAGCGGTACAGGGTTACTAGAAAAAGTCTTTAACTTAGTATTTAATAAAATTTTAGGTCCCATCTTTAATATCTTTAATAATAAGACAAATGATCCCAGTCCTGTTATAGGAACCCCCTCAAACTCTGATCCATTAAAGGGTAAAGTAATTGTAATTGACCCTGGGCATGGAGGCAGTAATCCTGGAGCAGTGGGTAATAACACAAAAGAAGCGGATAATAATCTTGCTGTAGGCTTAAAACTCCGTGATAAATTAGTACAAGCTGGAGCTAAGGTTATCATGACTCGTGATACCAATCGTACAGTTGCACCAGAAGGAAGTTCCTTAGGTGCAGAGCTTGAAGCTAGAGTTAAGATTGCTGAAAACAATCAAGCGGATCTATTTATTAGCATTCACACTAATTCTAATCCAGACACTAATATTGCTGGTGCTATGACTTTTTATCCTAGTGGTAAATTAACGACATTGGCTACAGAAGTACAAAAAGCTCTTATTACAGAAACAAGCACAATTGATAAAGGAACTTCTCCTGCTACCTTTTATGTACTGCGTAATACTACCATGCCAAGCATTTTAATTGAGATGGGTTTTATAACCAACTCACGAGAGGCTGCCCAATTAAACAATGATGCCTATCGCACAAAAATTGCCCAAGGCATTTTTAAAGGAATTGTGAATTTCTCAAATAATCACTAGAAAATAATGACCTGCTTGATCTATTATAAAGAATATAATGGGTCAAGCAGGATTTCTATTATCTCAACAGAAACTATCTATATATAGGAAAAAAAAGGAGTATTATATGTATCAAAAATCCTTATTACCCAATGGCATCCGCGTGGTCTCAGAAGCAATCCCTTATGTGAAGTCCGTTACCCTTGGGGTATGGATAGGTACTGGCTCAAGGTCTGAAGGTCAACACAATCATGGTATTTCTCATTTTATTGAACATATGGTCTTTAAAGGGACGAACAAACGCTCAGCAAAAGATATTGCAGAGGCCGTGGATGAAGTAGGCGGACAAATTAATGCTTTTACCGGTAAAGAACATACTTGCTATTACATAAAAGTTCTCGATACCCATTTGGAACTTGCGCTTGACGTATTAAGCGATATGTTATTATCATCAAAGTTTGATGATGACGATATTAAGCGCGAACGGGAAGTAGTGTTAGAGGAAGTTCATATGTATGAAGATACTCCCGATGAATTAGTACATGATCTTCACCTACATCATGTATGGTCAGGCCATGCTTTAGGACGCAACATCCTTGGAACAATACCTGCTATTGAACAATTTAATAGTAAGTTAATTCGGGAGTATTATGGACAATTTTATACTCCTGATAATATTGTAATTGCTGCCGCTGGCAACTTAACTCATGAAAGATTAGAAGAACTATCCGAACGCTTTTTTGGAAAAATGAAGGGGAAAAAGGAGCAGGAAAAACCAGTCGGTCCTACTTTATTACCCGTTCATACCATACAGCAAAAAACCATTGAACAAGTGCATCTTTGCCTTGGAACAAGCAGTGTACCTCAATCATCGCCCGATATCTATACACTTCACATTTTAAATAATATTTTAGGGGGAGGAATCAGTTCCCGTTTATTTCAATCCATTCGGGAAGAAAAAGGACTGGCCTATTCTATTTACTCCTATCAAACCAATTATAGTGATGGCGGATTATTTACGATTTATGCTGGGACAAGGCCGACCAATACAGCACAAGTCATTGATCTTATTTGGCAAAATATTCTTGAATTGAAAAATAAAGGTATTGTCGCTAGTGAACTACGAAAGACGAAGGAACAATTAAAAGGAGGGTTATTACTAGGACTTGAAAGTTCAAGCAGCCGTATGTCTAGAGTTGGCAAAATGGAAATTACCTTAGGTAAATATATTACCTTAGATGAAGTGGTTGCTAAGATTGATAAGGTTACACTAGAAGACTTAGAACATATCGGCAAATCCTTATTTGCTACAAATAACGTAAGTTTTACAGCACTAGGACCGGTAACAGAGGAGGTAGTAAATGAAAGCAAGAGGTTTTAACATTATTGCCGATTATAAAGATTCTGCTATTTCTCTGCCCCTGCGAAAAACTCAATATAGTGCAGGTTATGATATCTCTGCTGCCGAGGATGTGATCTTACTGCCAAATGCAGTAACCATCATCCCTACGGGCTTAAAAGCCTATATGGGTAATGATGAGTATCTTGGTATACACATTCGATCCGGCTTATCGATTAAGAATAAACTCTCGCTAATAAATGGACAAGGTATTATTGATGCCGATTATTATAACAATAGTGATAATGAAGGACATATTATGATTGCTATTTATAATCATAATGCTAATGAAATATTGATTTCGAAGGGAATGCGTATTGCACAGGGGATTTTTTATAAATACCTTGTCACGGATACAGATGATGATAATTCCTTTTCAACTAGAGCAGGAGGCTTTGGCAGTACAGGCTAATAAAAGATCATAAACCTTAAGGACACATCATAGTATTAATAGTATCAATGATATAAAATGCAATAAAGAATATCTTATTCATTCTGACAGCAAAGATGTATCAATACTTTTTGTACCGCAGAAAAAGTTCCTGGAGGTTTATGATGTGCGCCTGGATAGCACTATGGGTGGTACTTTTAAGCTTAGTTTTATCTGTGTGGCAACGAATACAGTGTTTTCGTAAAACCTTAGAGGAAAATAAATTGAAGGCTTCACCATTATCCTTAGCGATACAAGAGTTAATCGCCGTCTCTGGAAGTATTTACTTATCTTTGATTATGTTAGTATCTTTTTTAAAGCTAAATATTCCTGAAACAATTATGATTTATGAAGTTTCCATAGATCCCTTAGCTTTTTTTGCCATTAGCTTGGGAATTCTGCAACCTTTATTCTTAAGCCTGATCAGCATCATAAAAAAGCAACTCATTTCATGAGTTGCTAAAAAAGATAAGGAGATGGCGGCAATGCGACTGAGTTACTTATCAGGTAAAGAAGTCATTAACCTAAGTGACGGAGCTCGTCTAGGGATAATTGATGATTGCGAATTGACTTTTGATGCTGCCACTGGCTGTATCCACAAAATACTCCTGCCCAATCGTAATGGCTTATTTAGTTTTTTTAGTGAGAATCGTACGGCTGCCATTCCTTGGCAAGCAATAAGACGTATTGGCGATGAAGTAATCATTGTTGATTTGCATAATGCCTATGAGGATTATAAAAATAAGCGGCGCAGTTCCTTTGAAAGTACATATTAATAATTTTTATGGATATACTAACATTTAAATAGCATGATATGCATTAAATGTTAGGAGGCTATAACTATGGAAAACTCTAGAACCGCCCAAGGTTCAAACCAAGATAATTCAAATTCAATCGTCAATAGTTATATGGAAGCAAATACTAGTGGTCAGCAAATCAGTGGAACCACTAATATAACAAGCACCTCACAGCAAAGTAGCCAGACCATTATTGGGGTATTTCAATCAAGATCTAGCGCTGAAAAGGCAGTCACTACCTTACGCCAACAAGGCTTTACCAATGAAGAAATTAATATAATTTCCAAAAAGTACCAGGATCAGGATACAAATCATGATGATAGTATTGCTGATGGGACTATAACAGGCAGTACATTAGGTGGCCTTGGCGGTTTATTATTAGGAGCTGGCGCTTTAGTCATTCCTGGTATTGGCCCTATTTTAGCTGTTGGTCCCATTGCTGCAGCCGTAGGTGGAGCAATTGCAGGCGGTATTACGGGGGGACTTATTGATTGGGGTATTCCAGCAGCAGACAGTGAGCACTATGAAGCAGAAGTAGTCCAAGGTAGCATTCTTGCCATTATTCGCACGGATGAAACCAAAATTAATTCTGTCGCCCAAATACTCAGGCAAAATGGTGCCAAAGAAGTAAATAGTCATCGCAATCAGCAGTAAGTTTTTATGAAAAGTGTTGACACTAATAGAATCATTATTATATTATGTATATAATTAAATACACTTCATCCTGCCCAGGATGAAATAGAGGTGCGGACAACAAGAGTACTTTCAGGAAGAGTGGTGTCAATGATCTGGAGGAAAAGGGCTGTCTGCCGAAGCATAAAAGAGACCAATTCTTTTATGTTGGTCTTTCATCGAACAGGTGTAAGACTGTCACTAAAAATAACTTTTTAGTGGAGTGCTATCTCATCTAAGACATGGTAAAACACATTTGTGTTGTTTTTTCATTTTCTTAGATCTGTCTATTTTCCCAAGACAGCCGATGAGATTTACGCTCATCGGCTATTATTTTTTGCCTAGGGAATGACATTTGTCACGTAATTTGAATATATTGCTATTAATAGGGGGTGTACCATGATTAGAGTAATGGTATGTGGAGCTTATGGAAAAATGGGTCGAGAGGTATTAAAAGCGGTACATAATGATGAACAGTTAAGTCTTGTTGGAGCAGTAGATGCTAAGTCTGATTTTCTCGACATTGGCGACTTAATTGGTACAGCAAAAACAGGAATTATCGTTGGTAATGATTTAGAAACGGTAATGAATGAAACAAAACCCCAAGTTATGGTTGACTTTACTCGACCAGAGGCTGTCATGAATAATATTCGGTTAGCAATTAAAAACGGTATCTGCCCTGTAGTTGGCACGACGGGACTATCGGCTGCTGATTTGGATGAAATTCGCAGTTCATGCCTAGAAAACAAAGTAAATGTCTTGATAGCACCTAATTTCTCCATTGGTGCAATTTTAATGATGAAGTTATCCCAAGAAGCAGCGAAATTCTTTCCTCATATTGAAATTATTGAATTACACCATGACCAAAAATTGGATGCTCCCTCTGGAACGGCCTTGCTTACAGCAGAGCGTATCGTGAAAGATCGTGGGTACATGCAGCAAGGGCATCCTGCTGAAGTTGAAAAGATTCCAGGAGCGAGAGGCGCTGACTTCTCAGGTATCCGGATGCATAGCGTGCGTTTGCCTGGCTACGTAGCTCACCAGGAAGTGATTTTTGGCGGACTTGGCGAAACATTAACCATTCGTCATGATTCCATATCTCGTGAATCCTTTATGCCAGGTGTGGTACTAGCGTGTAAGAAGATCTTGACAGCTAATGGCTTAGTTCACGGACTTGAAGAATTTTTAAAATAATAGTTGTAATAAAAAACAAAATTGGGAGATGGATAACTATGAAAAAATATAATGTAGCAATATTAGGAGCGACTGGTGCCGTCGGGCAGGAATTCTTAGATTTAATAGCAGAGCGTAATTTCCCTTTTGATACTTTAAAATTACTTGCCTCCAGTCGATCCGCAGGTAAAATTATCGAATTTATGGGCAAAAACTACACTGTGGAAGAAGCTACCGATGATTCTTTCAAAAATATTGATATTGCTTTATTTGCTGGCGGAGCTGCTAGTACGAAATTTGCCCCTGCAGCAGTAAAGCACGGTGCTATTGTTATTGATAACTCAAGTGCTTTTCGAATGGACCCTGAAGTACCTCTCATTGTGCCTGAAGTTAATCCAGAAGATATTAAGAAGCATAAAGGTATTATTGCAAATCCTAATTGTTCTACTATCATAATGGCTATGGCTCTAAAGCCATTATATAATAAAGCAAAAATTAAACGTATTATTGTCTCAACCTATCAAGCTGTGTCTGGAGCAGGTAAAGAGGCAATTGATGAACTTGAAAGCCAAGTGCAGGCCATCGTTGAAAATAAACCTGTTGTAGCAAATATTTTACCAAGTGCTAGTCTCGCAAAACATTATCAAATTGCTTTTAATATTATTCCGCATATTGATGTCTTTGGCGAAGATGGTTACACCAAGGAAGAAATGAAAATGGTACATGAAACACATAAAATCTTTAACGATTATAATATGGGTATCACCACAACTACTGTCAGAGTACCAATTTATCGTAGCCATTCTGAGTCCATCAATGTTGAGTTTGAAGAAGACATCTCCGTAGAAGAGGCAAGAGAGCTATTAGCTGCTTTCCCTGGCGTCATCGTACAAGATAATCCGCAAGAAATGGTCTATCCTATGCCACTCTTTACTTCCAATCAAAATGAAGTCTTCGTTGGCCGTATTCGAAAAGATACTTCGGTCGCTCATGGCCTTAATTTATGGGTCGTTGGCGATCAAATCCGTAAAGGTGCTGCGTTAAACGCTTTGCAAATTGCAGAGCATATGATTGAACATAACTTAATTTGAGGTGTAAATAATGGGGATCATTGTACAGAAATTTGGTGGAACCTCCGTTGCAACCCCTGAAGCTAGAGCACTCGTCACTAAAAAAATCCAAACTGCCCGTGAAGCTCATTATAGCCCTGTTGTTGTAGTGTCAGCTATGGGCCGTAAAGGCGAATGCTATGCTACAGATACGTTTATGGAGTTAGCCCAATCCACTTATAAAGATATTGCCAGCCGTGAGCTAGATCAAATTTTATATTGCGGAGAAATGATTTCTGCAGTGCTTATGGCCGGAACTTTGCAAGCTGCTGGGTTCGAAGCAGTTATGCTCACTGGCGGTCAAGCTGGAATTATAACCGATAATAACTTTAATAATGCTCGCATTTTAAAAATTGATGGAACTCGAATCCTAAACTTAGTTAAAAAAGGTATTATACCTGTAATATGCGGCTTTCAAGGTATAAGCATAGATTATGAACTTACTACCCTTGGGCGTGGCGGCAGTGATACAACGGCCGCCGCACTAGGAGCAGCCCTTGATGCGGATATGATTGAAATCTATACCGATGTCGATGGCATCATGACAGCTGATCCGCGTATCGTAAGCAATGCTAAAATCCTTGATTGTATTAGCTACGGAGAGGTATGCCAATTAGCCCATCAAGGCGCAAAGGTCATTCATCCTCGTGCTGTAGAGATTGCAATGCAAAAAAGCATTCCCTTAGTTGTAAAATCAACTTTCTCTGATGCACCCGGTACATTAATAACCAATATTACCCCTGAAGATACAAAGGAAACGGACGTAAGCGATCGTATCGCGACTGGTGTAACTTATATTAATAATATTGCTCAAATTAAAATTAGCTTGCATGATACAAATAATAATATTGCAAGTTTTAATATCTTCAAATCCATGTCAGATAATGGAATTAGTGTAGATCTAATTAATGTTCATCCTGGACAAATTATGTTTACCGTTGCAGAAGATCTTGCTGAAAAAGCAACCACGAAACTTCATGAATTTGGGTGTGATGTACAGACAACCACTGGCTGTGCTAAAGTTTCTGTAGTCGGAGGAGGAATCAATGGCGTGCCAGGTGTCATGACTAACTTTGTCGAGGCCTTAGCCATAAACAACATTCCTATACTACAAACCGTAGATTCACATACCTCAATTTCCGTTCTAATTAAAAATGCTTTTATACAACCAGCTGTTACAGCATTACATGAAAAATTCAAATTATCTTGTTAAGCAAGGAGAGAAACAGTATGAAAGGTTTTGGACGGATTTTAACAGCTATGGTAACCCCATTTCATGATGATTTTAGCGTAAACTATCAAGGGGCAGCAGACTTAGCCCGCTATCTAGTGGCGAATGGTTCAAATGGGATAGTGGTTACTGGCAGTACTGGCGAAGCAGCTACCCTTAGTAGTGAAGAAAAATTAAAGCTCTACAGTACTGTCCTTGATGCTGTGGGCGATAAAGCCACTGTGATTGCAGGCACTGGCTCTAACGATACTCGTGCTTCCATCGAATTAACACAAGCAGCTGAAAAAATTGGTGTTCATGGTGCTATGCTTGTTGTTCCTTATTATAATAAACCGCCTCAAGAAGGCTTCTACCAGCATTTTAAAACCATTGCAAATGCCACCGAATTACCTCTAATTTTATATAATGTTCCTGGGCGTACTGGCTCTAATTTATTACCATCAACCGTTGCTCGTTTGGCAGAAATTACAAATATTGTTGCTATCAAAGAAGCTAGTGGAAATCTTGAGCAGGTTGCAGAAATTATTCGCACAACACCAAAGGATTTTCTGCTATACAGTGGTGATGATAGTCTTACGTTACCCATCTTAGCTGTGGGCGGCATTGGTGTCATTAGCGTCGCTGCCCATGTTGTAGGCAATGCTATGCAAGAAATGATGACAGCTTATTTTAATAAGGATATGGCTAAGGCCCAAGCTATTCAAGGCGAATTATTACCTTTCTTTAAAACCATGTTTATTACTACAAACCCGATCCCAGTAAAAACGGCTGTAACTCTCATGGGACAAAATTGCGGTCCACTTCGACTGCCTCTAGTTCCTCCCTCTGCAAGTGAATTCCAACAAATTAATGCAATTATGCATAAAATAAATATGCTTTAATACATACAGTATCCCATCCAAATTGATTTGGATGGGATACTGTATGTATTAGTAGAATTTACATATAATATTAGCAAAGACAAGTTCATATCTTGCAAATCTACATAAAAATAGGTTATAATTAGCAGAAGTAAATGAACGGCCGGTTTCTTAGCTCATTTTCTAACGAACGGCATTAAGAAAAATAACTTATTTTTTCTGTTTCATAAAAAAAATTGGAGGTGCACTTTTTTTTGACAAAACTACAAACTAAACTTCAGATTATCCCCTTAGGAGGGCTTGGGGAAATCGGAAAAAACATGACCGTGATTCGCTACGGTGATGATATTATTGTTATTGACTCTGGTCTTATGTTCCCAGAAGATGATATGCTAGGCATTGATTTGGTTATTCCAGATATATCCTACTTAATAGATAATCGTGATTTAGTGAAGGCTATTGTACTGACTCATGGTCATGAAGATCATATCGGCGCATTACCTTACGTTTTAAAACAGCTGGACGTGCCTGTCTATGGTACTAAATTAACATTGGGTATTTTAAATGGCAAATTAAAAGAACACAATGTACCTACAACCAATCTAATACCAGTACAGGCAGGAGATGAAGTTCCAATTGGTATTTTTTCTGTGGGCTTTATCCATGTCAGCCACAGTATTGCCGATTCTGTAGCCCTTTCTGTTAAAACGCCAATTGGCACCATCGTACATACGGGTGATTTTAAGTTTGATCAAACGCCTGTTGATGGCAAAGTAACGGATTTTCATAGATTTGCAGAACTTGGCGATCAGGGTGTCTTAGTATTGCTAGCGGATAGTACGAATGCTGAGCATGCAGGTTATACCATGAGTGAAAAGTCTGTTGGCGTTACCTTTGATGAAGCTTTTGGGAATGCTCGCGGACGCATCATCATTGCTAGTTTTTCTTCCAATATACACCGTGTCCAGCAAGCCATTGATACCGCCTGTAAATATAAACGGAAAGTAGCCGTTTTAGGGCGTAGTATGATTAATGTGGTTACTATTGCATCGGAACTTGGTTATCTTACTATACCTGAAGGGGTATTAATTGATATTGATGAACTGAAGAACTATACTCCCGCGGGTACCGTTATTATCACCACGGGTAGCCAAGGAGAGCCCATGTCGGCCTTAACTCGAATGGCCATGTCTGATCATCGTAAAGTTGACATTACACCGAATGATACCATTATTATTTCGGCTACTCCTATTCCTGGTAATGAAAAACTGGTCTCTCGTACCATTGACTATTTACTGCGCCAGGGAGCAGAGGTTATTTATGAAAAAGCATCGGGTATTCATGTTTCAGGACATGCCAGTCAAGAGGAATTAAAATTAATGCATAATTTGATTCGTCCTAAATTCTTCATTCCTGTACATGGGGAATTTCGCCATTTGGTAAAACATTCTAAGATTGCACAAGAACTTGGAATGAAAAAAGATCATATTTTTATTGCTGAAAATGGTCATATAATAGAGTTTACATCTGAAAAGGGTGCTATTGCTGGCAAGGTTACAGCAGGTATTATCTTAGTCGACGGCCTAGGTGTAGGTGACGTTGGCAATATTGTACTGCGTGATCGCCGACAACTTTCACAAGAAGGTATCCTCATTGTTGTTATGACAATGGAAAAACAAAGTGGTGCTGTTTTGGCTGGTCCTGATATTGTATCTCGAGGTTTTGTATACGTTCGTGAATCGGAACAATTAATGGATGAAGCTAAAAACAAAGTACGGCAAACATTAGAAAAATGTGAATTGAATAATATTACAGAATGGGCTACTATAAAATCTAGCGTACGTGATACGTTAGGTAAATATTTATATGAAAAAACACGTCGTCGCCCTATGATACTGCCTATTATTATGGAAGTTTAATGAAAAAAACTTGGTTATTACCAGTCCACATGACATGGTAATAACCAAGTTTTTTTATCAAATTCTACCCTATACTAATTATAAGACGTTCAAAATCCTCCGTCTTTCCGTATGAAAATAATTAGAGTGTCAATACTATTTATAAAGGAAAGATCAAAATATTGGAGGTAGTAAAATGCTCGTTAACGATAATCCCATTGTAGAACCACCAGGAACCACTCCTCAAACTCCTAATGAACCGCCATTACATCATGAACCTTCAAAGAAAATAATAAAGGGCAAAAAAGTGGATGCGATCGACAGTATTCAAGAACTAGGCACTACAGAAGTGCCTACTGCCAAAAGCAATATCCATGTTATGACCATTATTGGACAAGTGGAGGGACATATGATTTTACCTCCTCAAAATAAAACGACAAAATATGAACATATTATGCCCCAACTAGTAGCCATTGAGCAAAGTCCAGATATAGAAGGATTATTACTGCTCTTAAATACGGTCGGCGGTGATGTGGAAGCTGGGCTTGCCATTGCCGAAATGATTGCTAGTATGTCTAAGCCTTCTGTTTCCATCGTATTAGGAGGTGGGCATAGCATTGGTGTACCAATTGCTGTATCGGCAACCTATTCCTTTATAGTCGAAAGTGCTACCATGACCATTCATCCGATCCGCCTTACAGGCCTTGTAATTGGCGCTCCTAGTTCTTTTGACTACTTAGAAAAAATGCAAGATCGAGTTAATAAATTTGTAGCCGATCATTCTACGATTTCAGAAGAAAAGTGGAAAGAATTGCTGTTTAAAATGGGGCAGTTATCTAGAGATATTGGTACTTCAGTTGTGGGCAGAGATGCCGTTCGCTATGGACTAATCAATGAAATTGGCGGTTTATCCCAAGCCCAAAACAAACTAAATGAATTAATCAAAATCAATAAAGAAACAAAGGGGCTAAAGCAATGATTTTGTGGAGTATAATACCACCTGATATGGTTTGGGGTAATGTTGATCCTCCTTCTGCTTACGAAGAAATCGAGTATAACGGTATGAAATGCCTAGTAGAAAAAACAAATCCTACACAATATAGAGTTGTAAGGCTCTTAACAACAAATCCTAATGACTATTTATCTACTGCATTGCAACCAGGCACAATCGTAAGCTATGAATCGATGAAAGCTAGTACGTAAATATTCTTTCTAACTGCCAGCAAGACCGTTCAAGCTAGATTCTAAACTTGGCGGTCTTTCTTTATTAATAGAATAACAATATAGAAAGGGATACTCTTTTCATAGAAAACATTGTAATTTTTCATAGGTACATACAGGAATTTAGCTTATCATGTAGAATAAAGTTAATTTGATTGTATTGTGATACATTCTATTTATCACCGAGAAGCATACTTTCTATCATTAAATAATATCCTAAGGGAAATGTTAGTACTAAATTTTTACTAATGTTGGTGAATAATAATTGCATAAAAGGATTATAATTGAAGAAGCACAAAATTTATCGAACGCACTATATATTGATATGCGCTCTCCCGCAGAGTTTTCTATAGGACATATCTTTGGCGCAATCAATATCCCTTTATTTTCTGATGAAGAACGAGCAGAAGTGGGTACAATCTATAAAAAAGTGGGTGCAGAGCAAGCAACAGAACTTGGATTATCCATTGCTTCTAAGAAACTGCCTACAATCGTATCAGAAATTAAGGTTCTTTCAAAAACAGGTCGCCCAATTATCATTTATTGTTGGCGTGGGGGTATGCGATCTAAATCAATTGTTACAATACTTAATCTACTAGGTATTGGGGTTTCTCAGCTTATAGGCGGATATAAAGCCTATCGACGCTATATTTTAGATAGTCTGCTTACTTATAAAATTCATCCTAAAATCATCCTTCTTTGCGGTTCTACAGGTGTAGGTAAAACTACTATATTACAATTATTAGAACAAAAGAATATTCCTGTTATTAACTTAGAAAAGCTAGCAAATCATCGCGGATCGGTTTTTGGACAAGTTGGTCTAGGAAAATCCACTACAGCGCAATCTTTTGATGAATCTATACTAATGGCTTTAAATACTTTTAATACCGAGCCTTATATTGTCCTTGAGTGTGAAAGCAAACGTATTGGTAATATCTATTTACCCGATTGTTTATATCAAGCAATGTCTATCGGTACGAAAATTTTGATATATGCGGATATGGAAACAAGAATTACCCGCTTAATTACTGAATATAGGGATTTAAATGAGGAAAATAGCAAAGAAATCATTCTTAGCATGAAAGCCTTAAGTAAACGCTTTGGCACAAAAAAAATGGAAAAACTCTTATCTGATTTTAGCCAAGGCGAAATTAGAAGTGTAGTTGGCACCTTACTCGTTGATTATTATGATCCTTTGTACGGATATGACAACATGGATACGAATAACTACCAAATCACGATCAATTCAAATGATCTCGAACAAGCATCATTTCAATTAATTAACTATTTAGAAGGACTAAGGAGGTAACTTCATGCAAACTGTAGGTGAATTGTTACGTAGCGAGCGAGAAAAAAAAGGCTTGTCTGTAAAAGATATTGAAGCAGCAATTAGTATAAGGGTCTTATATATAGATGCAATTGAAGAAGGTAATTATGATATTGTGCCTGGTGAAGTATACTTAAAAGGCTTTATACGCAATTATGCTAACTATTTGGGATTAGATGGACAGAAAGTCATTGAAACTTATCGTCAAGCTCAAATGCCGATTGTCACAGAAACGAGCATTGATACGCCAACGGTGGAAGAACCGAAGGTAAGAAAAATTAAGAAAAAGAAATCCAATTACTTGATAGAAGCTGTCATAATCCTACTATGCGTTGTTGGCGGTGCCTGGTGGTTATTAGGTAGTTCCAATAACACAGGAAAAGAACCCCAAAATAATCTGCAAACCCAAACTACTCCGGTTTCTCCAACTAGCCCCTTACCAACTCAGCCTAATACTCTAACTACTCCTGTGCAAACTAAACCTGTAGTGATTATGGCAAAATATATTGAACGTTGTTGGACCTCGGTAATTGCTGATGGCAAACAAATTTATGAAGGAACGCCTCAAAGTGGTGATACCCTTACTTGGGAGGCACAAAAAAACATTACCCTTACAGTCGGCAATGCCGGGGGAGTTGATATTACTTCTAATGGAAAACCCTTGGGCAAGATTGGTGGCAAAGGTGAAGTTGTCGTAAAATCCTTTGTAGCTCAACCTTAAAAAAACTTTTAAGTACTCATAATAAGAAGCAATGAAAGCTTGGCCTAGGCCAAGTTTTCTTTAGGAGAAAGAAACTATGGACAATGATTTTCTACCAATTTCTAAAGAAGATATGGAAAAACGCGGCTGGGATAGACTAGATTTTTTATTTATTAGCGGTGATGCCTATGTGGATCATCCTAGTTTTGGACCAGCTATTATTGGTCGTTTATTAGAAAAGTCTGGTTACCGGGTTGGTATCATCTGTCAGCCCGATTGGCGATCAACCCTTGATTTTAAAAAACTAGGTAAGCCTCGTTTAGGAGTGTTAGTATCCGCTGGCAATCTTGACTCCATGTTAAATAAATTTACAGCTGCTAAGAAATATCGAAGCACCGATAATTATTCACCTGGAGGAAAAGCAGGCTGCCGACCAGACCGGGCTACGATTGTTTATTGTAACCGTATTCGCGAAGTTTGGAAAAATATACCACTCATTATTGGAGGTATTGAGGCAAGCCTTCGACGTTTTGCTCATTATGATTATTGGTCCAACAGTGTCCGTCGTTCTATCTTAATTGATAGCAGAGCAGATCTTTTGATCTATGGCATGGGTGAAAAACAAATTATTGAAATTGCCAATCAGTTGCAGCAAGGACTTACTGTCAGTGACATTCGCAATGTGCAAGGTACTTGTTATAAAACCGACTCTCTGGATCATCTGTGGGATTATCTTGAAACACCTAGTTATGATACGGTAGTCGCTGATAAAAAAGCGTTTAGCAAAGCCTTTACCATTCAATATCAAGAACAAGATGCCATTCGCGGCAAAATTCTTGCACAGCATCATGGAGAATTTTTTGTAATCCAAAACCCTCCTGCCCTACCCCTTACTACGGAAGAAATGGATGAAGTGTATGATCTGCCTTATCAACGTACTTATCACCCAACCTATGAAAAAGTGGGTGGCGTGCCAGCAATCTTAGAAGTGAAATTTAGTATTGTCAGTCATCGTGGTTGTTTTGGCGGCTGTGCCTTTTGCGCTATTGTTTCCCATCAAGGACGTATCATTCAAAGCCGAAGCCAAGAGTCCATACTGAATGAAGCAAAAATAATTATTGCTATGCCTGATTTTAAAGGATATATACATGATGTTGGCGGACCAACTGCCAACTTCCGTATTCAATCTTGTGAACATCAAACAGAACGTGGCACCTGTAAAAATCGTCAATGCTTAGGGGCAAAACCTTGTAAGGAATTAGCTCCTAATCATAGTGATTATTTAACACTACTGCGAAAAATGCGTGCTTTGCCTGGTGTAAAAAAAGTTTTTATACGTTCAGGACTACGCTATGATTACTTAATTGCTGATAAAAAAAGTGAAGAATTTTTACGTGAGCTATGTGAACATCATGTTAGCGGTCAGCTAAAAGTTGCTCCTGAACATATCTCTTCATCCGTGACCAATTTAATGGGCAAATCAGGTAAAAATGTGTATTTAAAATTTAGTCAAGCTTTCAAACGAGTCAATCAAGCTTTAGGCAAAGAACAATATCTTGTTCCTTATTTTATGTCAAGTCATCCAGGAGCAGGTCTAAAAGAAGCTATTGAACTGGCTGAATTTATCAGAGATCTAAACTATCGGCCTGAACAAGTGCAAGATTTTATTCCGACACCAGGCAGCCTGTCAACTTGTATGTATTATACGGAAACCAACCCCTTTACAGGGGAAAAAGTTTATGTTGCAAAAGATATTCATGATAAAAAAATGCAACGCGCCTTAATGCAATATCGGGATCCTAAAAATTATCCTTTAGTGTTAGAGGCTCTCACAAAAGGTAATCGACAAGACTTAATTGGCCATGGCCCAAAATGTTTAATCCGCCCGCCACAAAGAGCTGCTCATAATTCCAATACTCAAATTCGTAAGCCTAACCAAGATAAAAAAAATCTCAAAACGGTCAAAAAGCAGACTAGAAAACACTAGTCTGCTTTCTGTTAATACATAGCAAAGTGAATTATTGAGTATACTAAAGATAATTCACAATATTTTTTTACTATATAGACAATAATTAACTCTAACAATAGGCAAAACTGGGTCGCTTTACAAAAAAAACTTGCATAGTTACACAATTAGTTATATATTATTATTGGTCTAATTGATAATGGAGGTAAAGTATGCGTCGTTATCAACCACTTTTATTAATAGCATTTTTTTTATTAGTAATTATCATGAGTGGTAGTACCTATTTATCTAGCTATGCAGGTAATTCCAACGAACAAAACCATAATCATGTAAATGTTACGGTTTATACTTCATTACCCATTGAGCAAATTTCTCTGCTAGCTCAAGAGTATGAAAAAACGCAACAAGTACGTATTAATATTGTCCCTTTATCGGAGCAGGATTTATTATCACATCTCAAAATAAAAACAAATGAACCAAAAGCAGATATAATCATTACTAGCAGTAAGGTACTAGAACAAGTAAAGAAAAGTAATTTATTGCTATCCCATACTTCAGAACAGACGGATATTATACCCGAACGCTTTAAAGACGATAGTAACTATTGGACGGGTCTTTGGTATGATCCTATTGTTTTTGCGGGTAATCAAGACTTTCTAAAGAGCATTCCTAAAGTGCCTAGTTCCTGGAACGATCTTAGTCAAGATAATAAATATCGCATCTGCCTGACGGATTTTTTGGCAGCGGAGGCCTCTGCTAATTTACTTTTCACGCTTGTTTCCGTACATGGCGAAGCAGAAACTCTTACCTTTTTGAAGAAAATCCATCCTCAAATTATACAATATGCTAAATTCTTGGCAACTCCCGTGCGTATGGTTGGCATGGGTGAGGCGGATATTGGGATTGCTACGCAGAGTGAAACCCTGCGTTATATCAATAATAATTTTCCTATTAAAATAATATATCCTGAAGAGGGAACTGCTTTTGTATTAACAGGTATTGGGCTAGTCGCCGGTACTGAGCAGACAGACGCTGCAAAACAAGTTATTGATTGGTTATTGCAAGATTCTGCCCAAAAGGTTTTAGTGAATAATAGCTTTTATTTTATTCCGACAAATCCCGAATCACTTATTTATAAGCAATATGCTACAAAAAACATCAAACTTCTAGAAACGAAAGAACTTCTCACCATGGAGCAGAAAAATTTGCTTCTTGATAAATGGATAAAAACCGTACGCTTTGCTACGAAGTAAGAAAAATACCCCTTAGGAGGAACATTCATGTTAAAAGCCGGGTTTATAAGCCTGGGATGTGCTAAAAATCTTGTGGACACAGAAGTCATGTTAGGATTACTAGCCGCCAATCATATTACAATTACAGAAGATCCCCAAGAAGCCGATATTTTGATTATTAATACCTGCAGTTTTATTGATTCCGCTAAAGAAGAATCAATTGCAACAATCCTCCAAATGGCGGATTATAAAAAACAAGGTAACTGTAAATGTCTAATTGTAGCTGGTTGTCTTGGTCAGCGCTACCAGCAAGACTTATTAAATGAATTACCAGAAGTGGATGCTATTGTTGGCACAGGAGCTTGGCATCGTATTATTGAAGCCATTAATACAACGATTATTGATAAAAACAGAGTATTGTTGATCGATGATACCAATACCCTCTATGATGAAACAATGCCACGCGTAAGTACTACACCGTTTTATAGCGCCTATGTAAAAATTGCTGAAGGCTGCAGTAATTGCTGTTCTTACTGTATCATTCCTAAAGTTAGAGGAGCTTTTCGCAGCAGATCCGTTGATTCCATTGTTGCCGAGGTCAAAAACCTTGTAGCGAGCGGTGTAAAAGAAATTAATTTGATTGCACAAGATACAACCAGTTATGGTCGTGATTTGTATGGTGAACCTAAATTAGCCCAACTACTAAGAGAATTGGTTAAAATTGATGATCTGATGTGGGTTCGTTTATTGTATTGCTATCCAAAATACTTTTCAAATGAGTTAATTGAAATTATTGCAACAGAATCTAAAATTTGCAAATATATTGATTTACCCCTACAGCACGCTGATGATGAAATTTTAAAAGCAATGCTCAGGCAAGATGGCCGCAAAGATATTGAAAATCTCTTAGCCAAGTTACGGGCCCGCATTCCAGGAATTACCATTCGCACCTCTTTTATTGTTGGTTTCCCTGGAGAATCCGAAGCGAATTTTGAATCGCTTCGTGAATTTGTCCAAGCGCAACGATTTGATAGGGTAGGAGTCTTTACTTATTCCCAAGAAGATGATACGATAGCAGGTAGCCTTCCCAATCAGATTTCTGACGAGGTGAAACAAGAACGTTATCATAATCTTATGGCCTTGCAATGTCAAATATCTGAAAGTCTCAATCAAGAGTTAGAAGGAACTGAACTAGATATTTTGATTGAACAAATTAGTACTGAACCAGAGATTGTTGTATGTGGTCGTTCTTATCGAGAGGCTCCCGATGTCGACGGACAGATTTATGTTGAAAATGCCGCTGATTGTAAACCTGGCGATGTGATTAAAGCAAAAGTCGTCCAAGGTTTTACTTATGATGTAGTAGCGGAGAAATTGCCCAGTTAGCAACTGGAACATATCCTCTGGGAGTGATATTCATGATCGTAGAAATTGTCTCAACGGGTACAGAGTTGTTGTTAGGACAAATCATCAATACTAATACAACCTTTTTGTCCAAGCGTCTAAATGAGCTAGGATTTAATGTTTTATACCACTCTACTGTGGGTGATAATAGGGTACGCATGAAAGAGGTGTTAGATCATGCCTTAGAACGGTCTGATCTTATCATTACATCCGGTGGTCTAGGTCCAACCCAAGGAGATATAACGAAAGAAGTAACGGCAGAATTACTAAACCGTCCTTTATTTTTAGATGAAAACAGTGTAAATGACATAAAAACTTTTTTTGCAAAACGAAAACGAACAATGTCTGATAGCAACCTGCGCCAAGGGATGTTCCCTGAAGGTGCAATTATCATTAAAAATGAATGTGGAACGGCACCAGGCGTAATTATTGAGCATAACAATAAGACGATCATTCATCTGCCGGGACCTCCTTATGAACTAGAATGGATGTTTGACCATTCCATTGCTCCTTATTTAAAAGACCGTTTTCCGACCCAGGGAGTCATTGTTTCCAAAATACTGCATACTTATGGTATTGGCGAATCAGCTCTTGAAGAAAAGATTAAAGCTTTTATTCTTTCCCAGTCCAATCCAACCATTGCTTTATTGGTAAAGCAGGGGGAAGTTATAATTCGCTTAACAGCAAGGGGTAGCACCCAATCTGAAGCCGAGGATTTAATAACTGGCCTAGAGAAACAGCTTCGGCAACACATTGCCGATTTTATTTGGGGTATAGATAGTGATACAATCGAAGCAAATATTGGCGAGATTTTAACTAAAAAACAGTTAACTATTGCATTAGCCGAATCATGTACAGGCGGGCTGATTACCAGTCGCATTACGGATATTTCCGGTAGTTCTAATTACCTTATAGGCTCTATAGTTTGTTACTCTAATACAATCAAAAGTGATTTTATTGGTGTTCCATCACAAATTATTGCTGACTATGGCGCTGTAAGCCACCAAACAGCATCACTTCTGGCCGCTGGTATTCGCCAGAAGTTTACTGCTACTCTTGGTATGGGAATTACTGGCATAGCTGGCCCAACTGGCGCTACACCAACAAAATCTGTTGGTACGGTATTTATTGCAATTGACGGGCCTATGGGTATACAGTGTAAGGAATACACATTTAATGGTCAGCGTACTGATATTAAATATCGTATATCACTAGCCGCTTTACATATGCTAAGACAGTATACATTATCCTTATAATATAATATTAAAATTTTAGGAGGCATACACATTGAGCGAAACAAATTTATTTGGTAGCATTCAATTAAGCAAAAAACTAATCTCAGCCATTACAGAAATGGGCTTCGAGGAACCATCACCAATTCAAAGCCAGACTATTCCTTTGGTACTAGAAGGTCATGATGTCATTGGCCAAGCACAAACAGGTACAGGAAAAACTGCGGCTTTTGGCATACCGGCGATTGAACGTATCACAGAAGGTCGTCAAATTCAAGTCTTAGTCCTTACGCCAACCCGTGAACTTGCTATTCAAGTAGCGGAAGAACTAGCAAAAATCGGTAAATTCAAGCGCATTAAAACCTTATCGATCTATGGTGGACAACCTATCGACAGACAAATTAAAGCACTGCATATGGGCGTACAAGTCGTTATCGGTACACCAGGCAGACTTCTTGACCATATCCGTCGCAGAACCATTAAGCTTGATCACGTAAAAATGCTGATTTTAGATGAAGCTGATGAAATGCTTGATATGGGCTTTATTGAGGACATTGAAACTATTATTCAACAAATTCCAGTAGAAGGACGTCAAACCCTCTTATTCTCAGCCACTATGCCAGGACCAATTGCTACTTTGGCTAAGAAATATATGACAAGTCCAAAAGTCATTGCAGTTAGCCGCGAACAACTTACCGTTCCTCTTATTGATCAATGCTACTATGAGACTCGTGAAAAATTAGAAGCTTTATGCCGAGTTCTTGATGTAGAAACAACAGGCAAAATTATCATCTTCTGCCGCACAAAACGTGGTGTTGATGATCTTGTAGCCTCCTTACAAGCTCGTGGTTATATGGCTGACGGTTTACACGGCGATTTAAGCCAAGCCCAACGTGACCGAGTTATGAAAAAATTCAGAGACAGTAAGCTTGAAATATTAGTAGCTACTGATGTTGCAGCTCGTGGTCTTGATATTGAAGATATTACCCATGTTATTAACTATGATATCCCACAAGATAACGAATCCTATGTGCATCGTATTGGCCGTACTGGTCGTGCAGGTAAAACAGGGGTAGCAATTACCTTTATTAACCCTCGGGAATATAGACAGCTTAAACTTATTGAGAAGCTGACAAAATCACGAATTGTACGCAAGCAATTGCCATCTGCGGCTGATATTTTAGATCGTCAACGTGAGATGATTAAAAATCGCTTGTTACAAACCATTGAACAAGGTAATTTTAATGTCTATCAAGATATTATTGTAGATTTAGCTGCCGACTATGATCCAATTGAAATTGCAGCTGCTGCCTTAAAATTGGCTCAAGAGGGTTTTAAAGAAAAATTCGTAGTAGAAGATGAAAAACCAAACTTTGGTAATACTGGTGCTGCAGCCGGTATGGTTCGCTTATTTATTAATATTGGCAGGGCTCAAAAAATACGCCCAGAAGATATCTTGCGTACCATTGCTGAATCAGCTGATATTCCTGGTAATACCGTTGGCGTTATTAATATCTACGAAAAGTTTACTTTTGTGGAAATACCAGAAGATGTTGCTGAACGTGTTGTATCAGCAATGCACAAAAACACTATTAAAGGCTTTAAGATTAACGTTGAACCTGCTAAAAGCAGATAAGAAGCCTTTGTATCATTAAAAGCATACTATTTTTTTCAATAAACTGGGAGGGCATTTGCCCTCCTTTTTACATTGCATTTACTATAAAATCATTCCAAGAAGGATTTATATTACTTAGAGAGAATTATCTGCATTAAATGTTGAATGCTTCTGCATATTTTGAAAATTTTTCCTAATACTGTAATATAAACTATTGACATTACGAACAAATGTTTGTACAATAGTACTTAAAAGGAGTTGATATCTCAGTGGAAAAAGTAGAGAAATCACAAAAGTCAGATAAACTACAAGCACTGGAAAGTGCTTTACGAAAGATTGAAAAAGATTTTGGTAAAGGTTCGATTATGAAACTCGGTGAAGCAGCTGCTAGAATGAATGTAGAAGTCATTCCAACGGGTGCATTACCTCTTGATATTGCCCTTGGTATTGGCGGCCTGCCACGAGGCAGAATTGTAGAACTTTACGGTCCTGAATCTTCAGGTAAAACAACAGTGTCACTACATATGATTGCCGAAGCACAAAAGGCAGGAGGACTTGCTGCTTTTATCGATGCAGAGCATGCTTTAGATCCGATCTACGCTAAAAACCTCGGTGTTGACATTGATAATTTACTGATTTCTCAGCCGGACAATGGGGAACAAGCTTTAGAAATCGCCGAAGCACTTGTTCGTAGTAATGCTATTGATATTATCATTATAGACTCTGTTGCTGCTTTGGTTCCAAAAGCTGAAATTGATGGCGAAATGGGAGATTCTCATGTTGGACTTCACGCTCGTCTTATGTCTCAGGCCATGCGCAAACTAACAGGTATTATTAGCAAGTCCCGTACGATTGTAGTTTTCATTAATCAAATCCGTGAAAAAGTAGGCGTTATGTTTGGTAACCCCGAAACAACAACAGGGGGACGGGCTTTAAAATTTTATTCCTCAATTCGATTAGAAGTACGCAGAAGTGAAAGCCTTAAACAAGGAAATGATCTTATCGGTAACCGTACTAAGATCAAAGTAGTGAAGAATAAGGTTGCTCCGCCATTTAAACAAGCAGAATTTGATATTATGTACGGAGAAGGAATTTCCCATGAAGGCTGCCTAGTGGACATTGGTACTTTATTCGAAGTTATTAATAAAAGCGGTGCTTGGTATTCCTATAACGATACTCGCCTTGGTCAAGGACGAGAAAATGTAAAAGAGTTCTTTAAACAAAATCCTGCTATTGCCAATGAAATTGATAAGAAAATTCGTGAGTTATTATTAGTTTCTACCGCCAATATACCGGTAGCCGATGCTATCGACGATGTGACAATTGACGAATAATAAGGACATCTGGCAGCTAGCTTTGCAAATACTCACGCGTCGTTCCCATAGTGAATATGAATTACGTCAAAAGTTATACCAAAAAAACTATATTGGGACTGAAGTTGACCATGTAATTGATCGCTTACTCACTTATGGCTATTTAAATGACACTGCCTTTGCAACTGCTTTGTTTTCAAAATATCTATCCATGGGTAAATATAGTTTGAATAATATAATTTGCAAACTAAAAAAAACTGGACTGCCAGAAGCTATTATTACCGCTGTAACAAGTCAGTATAACCGAGATGAAGAATACCAAGCTGCCTTAAAAGTTCTTATTACTCGCTTTAAATCCTTAGATGATCTTAGCAAGGAAAAGATTTATAGATTTTTGGGTACTCGAGGGTTCTCCTCAAATACCATTCATCAAGTTGTTCATCAGCTTACTAATAATGATTTTGAATAAATAAAGTGAAGAATTGGCGCAAGCTAAGTCTTCACTTTATTTATTCAATTCTATAGGAAAAATTAAGGCAATCTCTTGATTTTTCCTATAGAATTGAATAGGGAGATACGAGACATAAAGTGATAACTTGACACTACTTTGAAAAACATTTACAATTGAATTGACCATTTGTAAAATTCCATTAGTAAAACTTGCTAAAAAACCAATTACTGTAAGGGGTAATTGTGAAACAATGTTTAGAAACTGGGTATGTTCCTCAGTTTTACCCTTACGATCTAAATAATGCGAAGGAGGTGTAATGATTATATTTGAAATTATTTTAACTGCCATTGTTGTTGCGATCTTAGGTTTTGGCATAGGCTATTGGCTGCGTAAAAAAACTGCTGAAGCAACAATAATCTCCGCAGAAGAAGCTGCAAAAAAAATCGTAATGGAAGCAGAACGTTCAAGTGAATCCAAAAAGAAAGAAGCACTCGTTGAGGCCAAAGAGGAAATTCACAAACTAAGAAGCGAATTAGATCGTGAAACCAAAGAACGTCGCTCCGAACTCCAACGCTTAGAACGGCGTCTACTGCAAAAAGAAGAAAATCTTGACCGTAAAGTTGACTCCCTTGAAAAGAAAGAGGAGATTCTCAGCCGTAAAGAAGCTGAAGTAGATAAAAGTCAAGAAGAAATTACAGAATTATATGCTAAGCAGCTAGCTGAATTAGAGCGTTTATCTGGATTAACCTCTGAAGAAGCTCGCAATTTACTTCTTGCAAATGCTCGAGAAGAAATTAAACATGAAACGGCAATCATGATTAAAGATTTAGAACAGCAGGCTAAAGAAGAAGCTGATAAAAAAGCTCGTAACATTATATCCTTAGCCATTCAACGCTGCGCGGCAGACCATGTTGCTGAAACAACAGTTTCCGTTGTAGCACTGCCGAATGATGAAATGAAAGGTCGTATTATTGGCCGTGAAGGACGTAATATTAGAACCTTAGAAACCCTTACTGGTATTGATCTCATTATTGATGATACTCCCGAAGCTGTTATTCTTTCTGGTTTTGACCCTGTACGTCGGGAAGTCGCCAGAATTGCTTTAGAGAAACTCATTGCTGATGGTAGAATTCATCCAGCTCGTATTGAAGAAATGGTTGAAAAAGCTCAGAAAGAAGTAGAACAGCGCATTAAAGAAGCTGGTGAACAAGCTACTTTTGAAACTGGCGTACATGGATTGCATCCTGAAATTATTAAGCTTCTTGGACGTTTGAAATACCGCACAAGTTATGGACAAAATGTTCTTAAGCATTCTATTGAAGTAGCTCATTTAGCCGGTGTTATGGCTGCTGAGCTAGGTGTAGATGTAATGCTTGCTAAGCGTGCTGGTCTTTTACATGATCTTGGGAAAGCTGTTAATCATGAAATGGAAGGCTCTCATGTGGATCTTGGTATGAGTTTAGCTAAGAAGTACCGAGAATCCGCTGAAGTCATTAATGCTATTGGCGCTCATCACGGTGATGAAGAACCAACGACAGTACAAGCAGTACTCGTTGCTGCTGCTGATGCTATCTCTGCAGCTCGTCCTGGTGCTCGCCGTGAAAGTCTTGAAAGCTATTTGAAACGTTTGACACGTTTGGAAGAAATCGCTGAGTCTTTTGAAGGCGTAGAGAAATCTTTTGCAATTCAAGCGGGCCGCGAAGTTCGCATTATGGTAAAACCTGATAAAATTGATGATTTAGAATCCGTTCGTTTGTCAAGAGATATTGTAAAGAGAATTGAAAATGACCTTGAATATCCAGGACAAATAAAAGTTACAGTCATTCGTGAAACACGTGCTGTAGATTATGCAAAATAAACATTAAAATTAAAACGACCTTATCACAAGGTCGTTTTAATTTACGGAATCAAAAACTGTAATGTTTCCTTGATTCTCGGTAAGAAGAACTAAGGCTTCTGCTACATCTAAAGACTTGGCAAAGGCCAAGTCTTTTCTTGCGGAATCAGAAACGATAACACTAGGATGGTGATGATCTTGTCGAAACAGGAATTCAATAATGAACAAATTTCTGATGGTGTCAATTTATTAGTCTCAATTCTTTTACGCTATCCTGAAATCGGTACTGTTAGCTTTGATCCCGAGGAACATTGCTTAAAATTTAAAATTATGTTATCTGCCCTACCAACAAATAATGATTTTTTGACGATTAAAAATTTAATAATAGATAGTATAACTGCCTATAATATATTAGAAGGTTTTCCATCAAAAATGAAACGATATGATTTGGAACTATCTCCCTACGGTCAAGTAGGGATCATCAACATTATTCGAGATATCTACACCATCTCAAAAGATGAAATTACATTACTTACTACCTTATTACGAGACCACTTACACAACTATTTGATTATAGAAACCAACGATACCCTCTCCGATAGTGATTTCCAATTACAAGAAGAAGTCATTGAAGATATGTTGGAAAAGATTAAACACTATCCTCGGTTATCTGAACTAATTGGTATTCGTGAAGAGAGTCGTATCTTGGTTTTTAATAAATAAAGGGCATCGCAATGGTTATCAAATCAAAAAGTAAAGCACTGTATGATGGAGGACTAGAAAATGCGTATCATGATGATTGGTGATATTTGCGGACGACCTGGTAGATTAGCAGCTGCCCACTATATTCCTATTTTAAAGCAGGAATATAGTTTAGATTTGATTGTTGCCAATGGAGAAAACTCTGCTGGAGGAATTGGTATTACCGCAAAAGTCCTTCAAGAGTTATTATCAATGGGTATTGATATGGTTACAACGGGTAATCATGTTTGGGACAAGAAGGAGATTTATGATTTTATTGATCATAAACAGCTGCTCCGTCCTGCTAATTATCCTCCTACAGCACCAGGAAAGGGATATTGCACTATATCTATCAACAACTGCAAGGTAGGTATTGTTAACCTCTCCGGCCGTGTATTTATGCCTGCAATTGACTGTCCTTTTCGTACAGCCGATGATATTTTAGCGGAAATCAAGGATTTATGTGAAATCATTATTGTTGATTTCCATGCAGAGGCTACTTCTGAAAAAGTAGCCTTGGGTTGGTATCTGGATGGTAGAGTATCATGTGTAGCAGGAACTCATACACATATTCAAACAGCAGATGAACGAATTTTGCCCCAAGGAACGGCTTATATTTCTGATCTTGGTATGGTAGGATCTTGGAATTCCATCTTAGGGGTAGAAAAGGAAGCGGTCATTCAAAAATTTTTAACAGGTTTACCCGTTCGATTTAACGTAGCAGCAGATCATGATACTATTTTTTCAGCGATTGTAGTTGAAATTGATGATTCTTCACATAAAGCTACTAACATTTTTAGAATTCATCGACACTTTATAAATTGAATAAAAAAATACTTTTTTTTATTTAGCACCATAAAAAAGGAATTTTCTGGGTGGATAACGAATATAGATACCATGAGGACTTTATTAATTGCTTTTCTAATTTAAAGGAGGGTACCCAAAAAATGGAAGTCTTAAAAGTATCAGCAAAATCCAACCCTAATTCTGTAGCAGGTGCTTTGGCAGGAGTGCTAAGAGAACGTGGCGGAGCAGAAATGCAAGCCATCGGGGCAGGAGCACTTAACCAAGCAGTAAAAGCAGTAGCGATTGCAAGAGGATTTGTAGCACCACATGGTGTGGACCTTATTTGCATCCCTGCCTTTACTGATATTTTAATTGATGGTGAAGAGCGAACAGCTATGAAACTTATCGTTCAACCTCGCTAAATAATTAAAACCTGTTCGCATGAACAGGTTTTAATTATTTAATTTGTGATACACTATAATAACATTGTTATTTGTAAAATATAAAATAATCATAAGGAGTACTATTATGCAGATTAACTTACTTTCTACACCGATTCTCCAGGTCTCTTGTAGCACATTAATCATCAATGTCTACGAAGAAATAGTAGAACTTGATCGAACAGTAGCCTTAGTTGATAATGCCTTGTCTGGACATCTTACTACTCTTCTTACAGAAGAGCCTACCTGCGGTAAATATGGTAAAGTTACTATTCTTCATCCCTTTGGAGCAATTAGCGCAAAACGGATTATGCTACTGGGGATGGGGAAAAAAAATGAACTGACAATTGATAAAGTTCGCTCTTTATCCGCAATCATAATGCGCAGTGCCCAAAAACATCACGCACAATCGGTAGCTGTTTTACTATCTTCCTTTATTAGGGAAGACCTTGATATATCCATGGTGGCACAAGCCATTGTAGAAGGCGCGCTCCTTGGTACATATCAATTTAATTATTATAAAACGGTTAAGCCTCTGCCTGCTACTATGGAAGAATTGATCTTGCTAACCAATGAAAGTGATGACCTCTCTAATGTAAAATCTGCTGTGGAGTTAGGTCATATCCTTGGCGACAGTGTTAATTTTAGCCGCGATTTAGCGAATCATCCAGCAACGTATATGACACCAACCCAGCTTGCAATACATGCCAAGGAAATTGGTTTAACATCTAACCTTGAAACTACAATACTAGAACGCGAAGACATGGAAAAGGAAAATATGCATGCCTTATTAGCCGTTGCCCAAGGCAGCTGTCAGGCACCTCAAATGATTGTTCTAAAATATACTGGTAATCCTGACAATACTCAAAGTATTGCTTTTGTAGGTAAAGGTGTTACCTTTGACAGTGGTGGTATTTCTATTAAACCAAGTCTAAATATGGGGGAAATGAAAGGTGATATGGCCGGCGGAGCTACGGTTTTGGCAACGATGCTAGCAATTGGAAAAATTAAACCAAAGGTTAATATTCTAGGAATCATTCCCTGCGTAGAAAATATGCCATCTGGTCATGCCTTCAAACCAGGAGACGTTATTTCCTCTATGAGCGGTAAAACCATAGAAATTATTACAACGGATGCAGAGGGTCGGCTCATCTTAGCAGATGCCATTACCTATGCCAACAAACTAGGCGCTACTCACATTATCGATATCGCCACATTAACAGGCGCATGTGTGATTGCTCTAGGTAACATAACCTCAGGTCTTATCACCAATAATAGCTCTTTTTGCAAAGAGCTATTGAATGCTTCTTTACAAACAGGCGAAAAAATGTGGGAATTGCCAAATTTCACCGAATATAAAGAACAACTAAAAAGTGATATTGCTGATTTAAAGAATGCTGGTGGACGTGAGGCTGGAACCATTACAGCCGGACTCTTTATTGCAGAGTTTACAAATAATCTTCCATGGGTACATGTGGATATTGCAGGTACTGCTACCAATTCGAAAAATGTAGGTTATAATGTGAAAGGGGCCACTGGCGTTGGAGTACGTACTTTAGTGCAGCTAGCCCAAAATCTGAGCACAGATGAAAGCTGACCTGCATATTCATACAACTGCCTCAGATGGCCGTCTTTCTCCTGTGAGTATTATTAAAGCAGCAATCGAAGCAGGCTTATCACACATTGCCATTACCGATCATGATACGGTAGATGGATTATTAGAATTAGCGAATGCAGGCTTTACTCTGCCTAGCACTTTATCACTTATTCCTGGCATTGAACTCAGTAGTGATTTGCCAAACTGCGAAGTACATATTTTAGGTTACAATATTGATATTCATAACCGTAAACTTCATGACCAACTGCAACTTTTAATCGCCCATCGTCATGAGCGTGCCCCAAAAATGATTAGTAAACTTAATGAATTAGGCTATTTTATTACTTACGAGCGTGTATTACAACTCGCAGATAAAGCCACCTCCATTGGAAGGCCTCACATTGCAAAGGCCTTAGTGGAGAAAGGCTATTTCCCTACGATTACAGAAGTATTTATACAGCTTATAGGTAAGAATGGTCCAGCCTATATACCTCATTACAAATTAACACCAAGCCAGGTCATTGAATTAATAATAGGAGCTGGAGGTATTCCCACATTAGCTCATCCTGCTTTAATCAACAATGATGAGGTTGTTATGGATCTTATTCATGCTGGTATTCAAGGCCTTGAAGTCTATCATCCTACCCATAGTGAAGAACAAATAACAAAATACCTTACATTAGCCAACCACCATCAACTTCTTATTACTGGCGGTTCTGATTTTCATGCTATTGCTGGCCGTTTTCCTGAAGCATTAGGAGTTTTTACCCTTCCGAGTGCTCTGTCCTACCAATTACAAGGAAGTATTATTCATAAAGAATATTAAAATCCCATATGTTATACTAATGGCATTTCCATGATTTAGTCACTATTATATTAAGATGATAGTGACTAAATAAACTATTTCAGGGAGATGGAGAATGGAGAAGAACATCAGCCTGATTGTAGAATTGCAGTCACAGGTTCAAGAATTAGAAGAAAAGGTAGCAGCTCTTCGTGTTAGTCGCCGAATACTAATGAATTTGCTGGATACGTTAGAAAAAGAAAAGTGTGAACAATTAACAATGCTTGAAAATCAAAATAGTAAACTCAAGAAAACTAATTTACAATATGCACAAACCATTATGTACCAAAATTCACGTATTGCTAAATTAGAAGAGAAATCTAACCTTTTCTCCGATTTAACTTGACAACACCTGTAAAGGTGTTTATTTTTATGTATGAACCCTAATTTAAGTTGTATAAAAAGTAGGAGGTTTCCTAATGGAAATTATGGCATTAGTAGGGGCAAGCGGCACAGGGAAAAGTCATCGCGCCCTTGTCGTAGCACATGAACATAATATTGATACCATTATTGATGATGGTTTATTAATAAAAGATAGTAAAATTATCGCTGGACGTTCTGCTAAAAGTGAAGCTAGTAAAATAATGGCTGTGAAAAGAGCTATTTTTATGGAAGATGCCCATGCCCAAGAAGTTCGAGAAGCCATAATCAATGTAAAGCCCCAGCGAATTTTGGTACTCGGAACATCCGTAAATATGATTGAAAAAATTATTAAAATATTACAGCTCCCCGCACTTAGCAAAACCATTATGATCGAGGATATTGCGACTCCCGCCGAAATGGACAAAGCCCGAGAAAGTAGATTAAAAGAGGGTAAACATGTAATTCCCGTACCCACCATTGAGCTAAAACCCCATTTTTCTGGTTATCTTATCGATCCCCTTGAAATCTTTTTTAAGAAACCTAAGTCTCTGCGCCGCAAAATTGGCGAAAAATCAATTGTACGTCCTATTTTTAGCTACTATGGTAAATTACTTATCTCGGATGCGGCAATTGCGACGATTGTGGACTATGTGGCAACAACAGATCCACAAATTCCTCGTGCTACTCATATAAACGTTAAAAATTCACATGATGATGAAAAAGGAATTTCCATTCATCTAGACGTAACCGTTAAATATGGAAGTTCTTTATGGGATATCGCTTATGAGGCTCAGAATCGTATTAAAAGCATGGTAGAACATATGACAGGCCTACTGGTTAAAGAAGTCAATATCTCCGTTAAACGTCTTAGTATTGATTAAGTAAGAAGTATCTATCAATTCATGGAAGGTGAAAATTCTATATGGATAATAAAATTAAAGTTATTAGCTTTGGCTTTATTGCTGGCATCCTAAGCGGTTTATTAGGTATTGGCGGCGGCATTGTATTAGTGCCTCTCATGGTTACTTATCTTGGTATAACTCAACATATGGCCCATGGAACTTCCCTTGCTGTAATTGTGCCTACTGCATTATCCGCTAGTATTGTATATGGCTTTAATGGCAATACCAATCTTTTGCCCGCTCTTAATTTAGCAGTTGGCAGTATCATCGGCGCAACAATAAGTGCAAAAGGAATGAAAAAAATATCCCCTGGCCGTTTAAAGACTTTATTTGGTATCTTTTTAATTTTGGTTGGAATAAGGATGATTGTATCATGACAATACTAATTACTTTCATAGCAGGAATGTTTGCTGGCATATTAAGCGGATTATTAGGTGTTGGCGGTGGTCTGATACTTATCCCCATTATGATCTTTTTGCTAGGTATGTCACAGCACACAGCACAAGGCATTTCTTTATTAGTAATTATTCCGACAGCACTAGCAGGTCTCTGGCAATTACATAAAGCTAAACTAATCCACTATAACCTTGCCTTTTATTTAAGCCTTGGCGCAGTACTCGGTGCACTGTTGAGTGCAAATTTTGTTCACTATATACCCGCTGATAACTTAAAACGTATCTTTGGAATTTTTGTCCTTTTTATGGGCATTCGAACAATCTGGAGTGTAAAGACCAAAAAGTAGAGGGAAAGGAGAGATCTTATGAGTCGCAAGCTACATATTATTACCTTTTGCATTGTATTTTTATTCTCAGTAACTACTTTAATCTCAGCCTGTGCTTTTTCTCATAACAATACTCTTTCTGAAAAAAATAATAAAGCTATTGTAATTGAAGCCTTAGATGGCATAACCCCTGAAACAGTAAAGGAAATAGAACAAATCGTCACTGTAACTCAAAAACATTTTGCTGAAAAGACGGATATGGCTTTAGAAACAGCGGTGACAATTGTATTAACTCCTACCCGAAAGGCCTATATTGGAGAAGTCATCTCTCGCTTTAATCTTAGTGAGCTAGAAGCAGAAAGAGTCGCAAAGGGAACCGATGCCCTTTCTGGTAATCATTTAATCATTGTAAATAATAGCGGTATTCCTACTATTCGGCAAAAAACATTCTTACTAGTTCACGAAATTACCCATTTTTATCAGCGTCAAATTGCAGGCCCTCAAGCAGGTACTGTTAAGTGGCTGCTTGAAGGCATTGCCGATAAGATAGGAGCCCAAATCGTTTCTGAACAAGGATATTTCACAATGGCAGAATATAAAAACAACTGGCAAAATGGGCTGGGATTGGCAACTCATAAACCTAAGCTTAGTGAATTAATAACCAGCGATGGCTGGTCAACATCGCTTTCCCAGTACGGTTCACCTTTAACATATAAAACAGCGGGTTGTGCTGTTCTTTTCCTCACGGAACAAATAGAAGAAAAAAAGGTATTTAGTTACTTTACCCGATTAAAAAAAGGGGAGAGTCCTGAATCCGCCTTTCAAAATACCTTTGGAATGTCAATGTCTGATTTTATGAGCCATTATGAAAATTTAATTCGAAAAGCATCATAAAAGAGTATATTCATGAATCGGCCTGATCGTTTTGCTGTCAGGCCGATTCATTTGACTTTAAAAGATTGTTATTTGATAAAGATACTCATTTAGGCTATAATATTTAGGATATAATAAGAAATTTATCAGGAGTTGATGGATATGAACCATTCAGATATAAAATACTTTACCGTTGTAACTTATGGCTGCCAAATGAATCAGCATGATTCCGAAAGACTAGCCGGTCAATTAAAAAGTATTGGGTATGAATATACCGAAGCCTTAGATCAGGCTAATTTTGTACTTGTCAATACTTGTTGTGTACGCGAAAGTGCTGAAAAGAAAATCTATGGAAAAATAGGTGAGCTAAAAACCCTCAAAGCCAGTAATCCGAATTTGATTATTGGCATTACAGGCTGTATGGCACAAAAAGATCGTGAAAAACTTTTTGAAAAGGCACCTCATATTGATTTGGTACTTGGTACACATAATGTCCATCAATTGCTAGATCTTGTGAAAGAATATGAAGAAAAAAAGGACCATGTTCTAGCAGTATGGGATCAAGCCGAGCGTTTAGCACCAGATGTACCTACCATTCGCAAGGGAAGCATTTCCGCTTGGGTACCTATCATGTACGGTTGTAATAACTTTTGCACATACTGCATCGTTCCTTATGTTCGAGGACGAGAACGCAGCCGACCATTGAAAGATATTGTAGAGGAAGTTCGTCAATTAGGCTTAGAAGGCTTTAAAGAAATAACGCTTCTTGGACAAAATGTTAATTCCTATGGCAGCGATACTAAGGAGTATGGTGATTTTGCAGACCTGCTAGCAGCCGTAGATCAGGTAGAAACCATTGAACGGATTCGTTATATGACTTCACATCCCCGTGATATGAATGATAAAGCCATTGACGTTATTGCAAATAGCAAAAAAATCTGTGAATGTTTCCACCTTCCTGTACAATCAGGCAGTGATACCATTTTAAAACTTATGAATCGTGGATACACCACTGATTATTATCGTCAATTAGTTGGCAAAATCCGTAAATCCCTTCCTCATGCTAGCCTTACGACAGACATTATTGTTGGCTTCCCAGGTGAAACCGAAGAACTCTTTCAGGAAACGTTAGCATTTATTAAGGAAATCAGCTTTGATTCTGCTTATACCTTCTTATATTCTAAGCGTTCAGGAACTCCTGCCGCCACTATGGCCCTGCAAGTACCTGATCAGGTGAAAAAAGAGAGATTACAACAACTAATGGATGCACAAAATGACATTAGTCTGGCTATTAATAAAAAGCTTACTGGTGAAACGGTCACTGTAATGGTAGAAGGCCCTAGTAAAAATGATGAAAATCGTCTAATGGGGCGCACAGGTAGTAATAAAATTATCCTATGGGATAAGCAAGGTACAGAAAAAATCGGTCAGCTGGCCAAAATAAAAATTGAAACTGCTCAAACTTGGATACTAAAAGGACAGCTTATCAATTGATTGGAATCAAGGGGAATAGGAGAATGCAGACATGACAGAACGATATACTCCCATGTTGGAGCAATACCTAGATATTAAGAGTAAGCATTTAAATGAAATCCTATTTTTTCGTATGGGCGACTTTTATGAAATGTTTTTTTCTGATGCTGAGCTTGCCTCTCGCGAGTTGGAAATTACCTTAACGGCTCGGGATGGCGGACAAAGCCGACGTGTACCTATGTGCGGCATACCATACCATTCTGCAGATAATTATATCGCCCGTTTAATTAGTAAAGGCTATAAAGTGGCTATTTGCGAGCAAGTAGAGGATCCAAAGCAGGCTAAAGGAATTGTTCGAAGAGAAGTTATCAAAATAATTACTCCTGGAACGATAATTGCAGAGAACCTATTGCCAGGTAATAGTAATAATTTTTTAGTAGCTCTTTATGAAGAAGATGAGGAACTGATTCTCACTGCCACGGATATTTCTACAGGTGAATGTTTATGGGCATTATTCTCCGGTTCTGGTCGTCTAACCGCACTCTTTGATCAGCTCTTTCGTCTTATGCCCACAGAGCTGGTACTATCAAGTACCATTGATAACATGGACAAACTCAATGCTTTTATGAGTAACCGTATTCCTAGTTGCACCCACACTACGTTAATTATTGATGACTTGAAAATTGCTAATGAATTGCCCTATAAACATTTTTCCCGGGAGGACTTGCCAGAATACGAAATTGCCTTAACAGGCATTAGCTATTTACTATACTATCTCCATCAAACGGTTAAAACCGACTTGTCACATATTAATCGCTTGATCAAATATAACTCTACGGAATATCTCGTGGTAGATTCTACGAGCATGCGTAATCTTGAGGTTACCCGCAATGTAAGAGATGGGGGGAAAAAGGATACTCTCCTTGCTGTACTGGATTATACCAAAACGGCTATGGGAGGACGTTTATTAAAAAAGTGGTTAGAATACCCTCTCTTGCATATCAATCATATCGTACAAAGACAAGATGCTATTGCCGAGCTATTAGAAAAACCCACTTTGCGTCAACATCTCCATGAAGCCCTTGGCAGTATTTATGATCTTGAACGCATTCTTACGCGTATTGAAGTAGCAACTGCTAATGCTCGGGATTTAGTGGCATTGAAATCCTCCCTAGCCGTTCTGCCCCTTATCAAAAATTCCCTAAGAACGGTTACTACTAGTTTTCTCCGTAACCTTGATGGCCAGCTATCTACCCATCAAGATATTTTAGAACTTATTGAGACTGCTATCATTGAAACTCCACCTTTCTCTGTTCGAGAGGGAGGGTTTATTAAGCCTGGCTATAATCAAGAACTTGATGAACTCCACGCCATCTCCCGTGATAGTAAACAATTTGTGCAAGATATTGAAACCAGAGAAAGAGAAGCCACCGGTATCAAATCTCTTAAGGTTGGTTATAATCGTGTATTTGGCTACTATATAGAAATAACCCATTCTCATACCGCCTCCGTACCAATTACTTACGTACGTAAACAAACACTGACCAATGCAGAACGTTATATTACTCCTGAATTGAAAGATTTTGAAAGTAAAATCCTAGGTGCACAAGAAAAGATCGTTATCATTGAATATCATTTATTTTCTACTATTCGGGATCATATTAAAAGTTATATCAAAGAGATCCAACAAACAGCTCGGCAATTGGCTCAATTAGATGGAATTATTAGTTTAAGTGAGGCAGCTTTTCGTCATAATTACATACGTCCGCAAATTGTACAAACCCAGGAGATTACTATTAAAGACGGTCGGCATCCTATTGTAGAACGATTGCTCCATCAGCAGCTATTTGTTCCGAATGATACGGAGCTTAACCATCATAGCAATGAAATCATTGTGATTACAGGCCCTAATATGGCAGGTAAATCGACTTATATGCGGCAAGTAGCTCTACTCGTACTTATGGCGCAAATTGGCAGTTTCATTCCTGCCCGCTCTGCTATTATCAGCCCTGTAGACCGTATCTTTACTCGAGTCGGGGCTAGCGATGATTTATCCACTGGACAAAGTACTTTTATGGTGGAAATGAATGAAGTAGCGCAGATTTTGAAACATGCGACCAAACATAGCTTGATTATCTTAGATGAAATAGGCAGGGGTACGAGCACCTTCGATGGCATGAGTATCGCTAGAGCCGTTATTGAGTATATTAAAGAGCGAATCAAAGCCAAAACCCTTGTTGCCACCCATTATCATGAACTGACAGAACTTGCTGATCATAATAAAACTATCAAAAACTACTCTGTTGCCGTGAAAGAGCGGGGGAGTGAGGTAGTATTTTTACGGCGCATTATCCCTGGTGGCGCTGATAAAAGCTATGGTATCCATGTAGCACAATTGGCTGGTTTACCAAAAAAAGCCATTGAACGCGCCCAAGAATTATTACTGGAATTAGAACAAAAACATCCCCAGAATGAATCTACAACTTTTGCTCCCAAAACAGCCGAAGTAAAAAACAAGCCCCTGTCCTTATTCACATCCTCTCTCGTCAATGAATTAGTAAAGCTAGATGTTATGACCATAACTCCCTTAGAAGCCCTCAATCTCCTCTATGATCTACACAAACAGGCAAAACAGGAGTCTGGTGAATTATGAGTACCATTCATATTTTAGATGAAAATACAGCAAATAAAATTGCAGCTGGTGAAGTAGTAGAACGCCCTTCCTCCATTGTAAAAGAACTCGTAGAGAATTCTATTGATGCTCATAGTCAGCATATTGAAATTGAGATTGCTGATGGCGGCATTAGTTTCATTCGCATTACAGATAATGGCAGCGGCATGAGTCCGGAAGATGCTCAGCTTTCTATATTGCGCCATGCGACTAGCAAAATTCGTCTCGCAGAGGATTTATCAACCATCCATTCCTTAGGCTTTCGCGGCGAAGCCTTGCCTAGTATTGCTGCCGTATCTAAGTTTTCTTTAACTACCCGCTTAAGCCAACATCCCCTTGCAACCTATATTGAGGTCGAGGGAGGGATTACTCGCGATATACGAGAAGCAGGCGGTAATGTAGGTACTACTATTGTTGTAAAAGATCTCTTTTTTAATACCCCTGCCCGCAAAAAGTTTTTAAAAACAGCAGCTACCGAAGGTTCTTATATTAATGAAATCGTCATTAAGTTAGCCTTATCCAATCCGAGCATTGCCTTCAAATTAATTAATAATAACCGTTTAGTGCTCTCAACACCAGGGAATAATCAATTACAAGACACCTTAATCAGTCTTTATGGCCAAAAAATTGCACCTGATATATTGCCGATCCACTATGAAAATACCATTGATAACATTTCTATCAGTGGGTACTTAGGTAAACCTACCTTATTAAAAAGTAATCGTCATTGGCAGACCTTTATGGTCAATTCTCGCATTATTAATAGCCGCTCCATTGCCAAAGCTTTGGATAATGCTTATCATTCCCTGTTGCCAAAAAGCGGCTATCCCTTAGTTGTACTGCATATTACCGTTATCACTGATAGTATTGATGTAAATGTACATCCCCAAAAAAGTGAGATTAAATTTAGTGATGAGCAAAAGATTTTTAGATCTGTATACAGCGCAGTCACTCATGCCCTTACAGAGGCTCACACCCCAAGTCAGCTGGCAGCTACTGCCCAAGTAAAAGATTATACTCCTTATCAGCATACTCCTAGCAATTATTCAAACCCTAGTAGACAAGAATCCTTGTATGCTCCTTCCCATTATCGGTCATCCTTGCAAGAAGAGCCCTTACCCTTCACAACAGCGCGCATTGCACTTGAACAAGAAGAAAGTATCTTTTGGGATGCGCCACCTGTAACACCAGAATTGTTACCAAATGAGCAAGAACCTCAATTTACCCTGCAGCCTTTGGGACAAATTGACGACTGTTATATTATCAGCAGAGGTCATGACGGCTTATATATTATTGATCAGCATGCTGCCCATGAACGCATTCTTTATGACAAAATGAGTCAGCACACCGATCGCATTCCGTCTCAACAACTATTAGTACCCTTATTTATGGATTGTGATAGTAACGAAATTAAATTATTATCCGAGTATGAAGAAACCTTTACAACGCTAGGATTTAGCTCAGATCTAGTTGGCCCAAATACTATGCGTTTTTCCGAACTGCCCAGTGATATTCCTTTATCCGAAGCAGAACATTCCATAAGGCAAATATTGGATTTTATTCAAAATATGCATAACCCTACGGCCCAAGAGCTGCGACATAACTGCCTGCAAATCGCCTCCTGCCGCGCAGCTATTAAAGCAGGAGAAGTGCTAAATATGCGACAAATGCAGGCACTTATTAGCGAGCTATGTAATACAAAGTTACCTTATACCTGCCCTCATGGAAGGCCAGCTATGATTCGCTTTAGCCCTAAAGATTTGGATAAAATGTTTAAGCGAACATGATATAGGGAGGCATCTTACAAAAAAATATGGCAGGTGATACTATGGAACTCGTCGTGACAACGGTGCAACATCCTTCTGACACAATAACAGCCTTAGCCCAATATATTGCTAAGGAGCTCAATATCCCTTTTGTAGAAAGGGCAAAGCACTCTTTAATGGCCATTAAGATTCATTTTCAAGTCGACAATCTCATTGTTGTCGCCCAGAAAGGTCCATTGGTAAATACACCTGGTGGAGATTATTTTTTCCATCTTAACATGGCTCAACTACGTATAAAAAATCTAGCAAATGGAAAACATGACCATATGGTCTCTGCAATGTCTCTAGCGCCAGGTATGTCCGTCTTAGATTGTACCTTAGGTCTCGCGACGGATGCCATTGTGGCTAGTTTTGTAACGGGATCTGAAGGAAGTATTATAGGGGTTGAAAAATCTCCGATTGTGGCCTTTATTGCGAAATATGGCTTGGAACACTTTATAACTGATGAACAAATCATCACGGATGCACTGCGTCGCATTGAGGTGAAGCAAGCCCATTCCTATAAATATTTAACTTCATTAGCTGATAATAGCTATGATATCGTTTATTTTGATCCTATGTTTCGCCATCCCATTTATAGCAGCTCAAATGTAAAACCCCTTCGCTACTTAGCAGATAATAGCGCCTTAACGAAAAACACGCTCAAAGAAGCATGTCGCGTTGCAAAGCAACGGGTAGTAGTTAAAGAATCTAGTAAAAGTAATGAATTTACGCGTTTAGGTATTACTGCAATATACGGCGGTAAATACAGCAGTGTCCACTATGGCGTAATTGAAATAGGAGAATAATATATGGAACGTATGGTCGCTGTCATTGGACCAACCGCTGTAGGCAAAACAAAAGTAAGTATTGATTTGGCAAAAATGCTGCATACGGAGATTATTTCTGGTGATTCAATGCTTGTCTATAAAGATATGAATATTGGAACGGCTAAACCAAGTATGGAGGAGCGCTCCAATATTTTTCATCACCTTATTGATATCCTAGAACCAAGTGCAGATTTTAGTGTTGTTGAATTTAAAGAGCTTGCAAGTAAACATATATCAAACATCAATACCATGGGGAAAATTCCAGTACTTGCAGGAGGTACTGGCCTTTACGTAAAATCCTTGCTAGAAGGTTATCAATTTAATCCCACTCCTAGTGATGAAAAATTACGTGAACGCTTGGATCTTCTGGCAAAAGAGCATGGCAATCAATATCTCCACGATACCTTAGCAGATGTTCTACCTGCTGTCGCAGCACGCCTTCATCCTAATGATCTTCGTCGCGTTATACGAGCATTAGAGGTGTTTTATCTTAGTGGTGACATTGTATCTCAGGAAAAGCTCTTAGATCAGCAGGAGCTGCTTTATAACGCCCTTGTGATTGGTCTTACAATGGACCGCCAGCTTTTATATCAGCGTATTAATCAGCGAGTTGATATGATGATAGAAGAGGGATTGGTCAATGAAGTTGCTATGCTACTAAAAAATGGCATCTCTCCAAATTGCCAGGCCATGCAAGGCATTGGCTATAAAGAAATCGTCAGACATTTACAAGGTGAAATGGATTTAGCCACTGCAACGGATACCATTAAGCAAGCTACTCGCCATTTTGCCAAACGCCAACTCACTTGGTATCGTAAAATGCCATATATTACTTGGTTTGATGTAAATGATTTTAGTGATTACAATACAATGATGGGAACTTTTTACAAAGTTGTGGCAGGAAAATTTAACCTTTAGGTAGAATAGGTAGAATATAGAAATCATGATCCATGAAAAACGGAGGAGTTTGATGATGACAACAAAAGTAATTAATTTACAAGACAGTTTTTTGAATCAAATACGCAAAGAAAATAATCTGCCTGTAATTATCTATCTTATAAATGGTTTCCAACTTAGAGGAGTCGTAAAAGGTTTTGATAATTTTACTGTAATCATTGAAAATGAAGGAAAGCAGCAGCTCGTATATAAACATGCAATCTCAACGATTACCCCTCTTAGACCCTTAGCGCCTGCTCCTCATGAAAAGTAATAGAAAAAACTCTCGACTAAAGTCGAGAGTTTTTTCTATTACTAGCACCTTTTTCGTCTTCTTGCGTATACTGTATATCACCGATAGTCATGTGGCGAGGTGACGACCATGTCATATATTGAACCACAAAATATTATTTTAGCCATTGAAAAAGGAGACATTCCTCCTTCTCAAGCGCTAAGATATTTCCAGGAAATGGATTTTAAAATTAGAACTAATAGCCAAGTAAATCACAGCCAAAAGAGAACGGAGGATATTCTTCATGAACTGGATCATTTAATTGGTTTATCTGATGTCAAGAAAATAGTGCGAGAAATTTATGCCTTTATTGAAATCCAGCACCGAAGAGAAAAGGAACATTTGCATACGGAGCCTTTAGTATTACATATGATTTTTAAAGGAAATCCAGGAACAGGTAAAACAACTGTAGCACGAATTTTGAGTAAGTTTTTTCGTGAAATTGGCATTCTTTCCCGCGGTCACCTTATTGAGGTAGAACGAGCTGATTTAGTAGGCGAGTATATCGGTCATACCGCTCAAAAAACCCGTGAACAGGTAAAGAAAGCCTCTGGCGGCATTTTATTTATTGATGAGGCCTATTCCTTAGCGCGAGGCGGCGAGAAAGATTTTGGCAAAGAAGCTATTGATTTATTGGTGAAAGCCATGGAAGATCATAAAAACGAGTTTATATTAATCCTTGCTGGTTATCAAAAAGAAATGGAAGGTTTTTTAGAGACAAATCCAGGGCTAAATTCCCGTTTTCCCATCCATATTGATTTTCCTGATTATTCTACGCAGGAATTGCTTACCATTGCCCAGCAAATGCTAACAGCGCGTCAATATTCTATCTCGATTGATACAACAGCAACATTATTAACGTTGCTAGCCGCTCATCAAAATACTGTCCATGAAAACTTCGGTAATGCTCGGACGGTACGTAATATTATTGAAAAAGCGATTCGACGCCAAGCAGTACGTTTAATGGCAAAAGGAAGTACAACCAAGGAAGAACTCCTCTTCATTGAAGGTGTTGATTTCGTGGAGGTGAAGTAATGCGCGAATTTGTCGTTGTTGGTCGTCCTAACTCAGGAAAAACTTTATTTACTCTTAATTTTGCAGCTTATATGGGCAGCAAAACAGTAGACGTCATCAGTCGAAGTTATGACAACTTAGTATCTTGCCGGCATTTTTCCATTACCGAAGCTAAAAATCAGCTCTGCGGCATGACACTGCATAAAACGCCATTTGTACAATCCCTAGTTCTTAAAATTCCTCTTGGTAAAATAGATGTTAATTTTAAAATAACCGATACTTGCGGTATTGGCGAACACATTCACCCGAATGAAACAATACGCCGTGGCATGGCTCAAACTCTTAGTTTTTTGCGCAGTGCCGATTATATCTTTCATATTTTAGATGTATCCGGTATCACTACAGAGCACTTAGAAAAACAAACTAGTATTGATTTTGATATTTATAATTATGGTATTGTCCATAATCGTTATACTTTGCTTGCAAATAAGATTGATTTACCTTCCACCAAAGAAAAAATTCCAAAATTAGCTTATTTATTTCCAAAAGCCAATACCATCCCTGTATCCGCTCTGCTCAGTCAGGGATTTAAAGAGGTGAAACTCTGTGTCGCCCACAATCTTTGAATGGATAGTTAATATAATCGCTGTGCTGCTTTGTGCATTTGCTGTTAAACTGATGGACGATTATCTTGATGTGGATCTTGATGCTAGGGGAGAACATCCTAATTTTACTCATCGATTCGGAAAGGGTACACCTATTTATGCCATGCTGTCATTAGCACTCGCTGCCAGTAGCAATGCTCCATTAAGCTTACCATTATTTTTTGCCAGCTATAGTATTGGTATGTTTCATGATGTAAAAGAGTTTTTTCCTAGCGGTTTAAGTGGATTACAAGAATCTATGCTGATCTTTCTGATTGGGCTTTTACTCTGGGGCTGGCAAAGTATGTTTTTTTCTTTGTTTTTCATTTTATCAATACAACTTTTCGATGACTATTTAGATATCCACACTGACCAATTGACTGGTTATCGTAATTTTGCCCATCGGTTTGGAAAAACCGAGTGTTTACTATTATCCCTACTTTCCTTACTGATCTCGTGGTGGCTAGATGTACTCTTTTTTTTCCCTGCCCTTATCGGAGCTATAATTTTTTATTGCCTTATATTTTTTTATCAAGGAGGCAAGTCATCATGCTACTAAACCTAATTATAATGGTAAGCATCTTACTCATTGGTTACTTATGGGGAAAACATGATGGACGAATAGAAGGCTATCAGCGCGGAGTTGTTCATGTGCCATTACTCCTTAGAGAACAATCCTTAGAGCAAGGCTATTGTTTATTATGCAAAGAAGAGTTAGAAAATAAATCTTTTAGCAATAATGAAAAGACTTATTTTTCATAGGAATATAAGAATAAACCATACTACTAAGAAATGATATAAGAAAATAGGAATTAAGTCCTAATTTCTTATATCTGTCCCTGATAATATGTAGTATAATAATTAGGTTATACTGCTTAACCTAATTATTATGACTCACTACTTACAAAGGAGTGTGAAAATATGCCAATTATACATGGAGAGATTGATGGTATACGTAAAAGTATCCTAAATAGAATAGAACAGCTCTATGAATTTTCCGTACCATTTGGACAAGTTATTACCTTGGAACTAGCACAAAAGCTGCTTGAAATTACAGCAGATTTAAAACGAGAACTAGCCATATATCTAAATAGAAGAGGACAGGTTACTGCTGTCGCGGTAGGTGATATTTCTACTGTAGTCTTACCTGAAATTGACGGACGCCGCGCGGCAAATCGTTTGAGCGGTATACGTTGTATACATACTCATCCTAGTGGCAATACAGAGCTTAGCGGGGTAGATATAGCTTCCCTTAAGCAAGTTCGTTTTGATATGATGGCCGCCCTTGGGCAAAGAGACGATATTATACAAGTTAGTTTTGGGATTATAACCGATTATAAAAACGATATTTTTCATACAGAAACAATTGGCCCTTTATCCATGGAAGATTTCACCGAATTGGATATCACGTATTTAACAGCACAAATCGAAGGCCAACTTTTATTACACACCACAACAAGTGCCATTGCTGAAACAGAAAGAGCCCTGTTAGTTGGTTTAGAACGCCAAGGCAAATGGGCTATCGTTGACTCCTTAAAAGAACTGGCCCAATTAGCTGAAACTGCTGGCGCTGAAGTTCTGGGTATGACTTGGCAAAAAAGAGATCGTCCTGATCCGGCGTTATTTATTGGCCGTGGTAAAGTGCAAGAACTAAGTTTATTACGACAAGAAAAAGGGGCTAATCTCATTATTTTTGATGATGAATTATCGCCAGCCCAGCAACGTAATCTTGAAAAAATCTTGGGCATAAAAGTCTTAGATCGGGCTGCTCTTATTTTAGATATTTTCGCTCAGCGTGCTCGTTCCTATGAAGGAAAGCTACAAGTTGAATTAGCACAATTACGCTACACATTGCCAAGACTAGGCGGACAAGGATTAGTATTGTCACGATTAGGTGGGGGCATTGGTACAAGAGGGCCTGGTGAAAGTAAACTTGAAGTAGATAGACGACGGATACGAGATCGTATCAGCGACATTGCCCAGCAAATAGAAAATATAAAAAAGCAACGAACTTTACATCGCAAACGTCGCGAGAATACACGTATTCCAACTATTTCCTTAGTTGGCTATACGAATGCTGGTAAATCCACATTGCTAAATAAGCTTACTGCTTCTGATGTATTTGCCGAGGATAAATTGTTTGCCACTCTTGACCCAACTACACGTCATATTGGTCTACCTGCTGGGCAAGAGGCACTTATAACGGATACGGTAGGCTTTATTCAAAAACTCCCCCATCATTTAATTGCTGCTTTTCGTGCTACGTTGGAAGAAGTCATACAAGCCGATGTACTCGTGCATGTTATTGATCTTAGCCATCCACAATACAAGGAACAAAGTCAAGCCGTATACCAGGTATTGCGAGAACTAAATGCGGATAATAAACATATTATTACCGTCTATAATAAGGTAGATAAAATTGAAGATCCTGAGTTAATGAGTCAAGTATTATGCCAAAATCATAGTCTTGCTATTTCGGCTTTAGCTGGTACGGGTACGGATAAATTACTGCAACTAATTGAAGACTATCTTAAAGAGCAAACCATTGAAGTATCCTTATTGATCCCTTATAGTGATAGCAGTATTATTGCAAAATTATATGATGTGTCAACGGTACATACTACAGACTATCGGGAAGATGGCATTTATGTTGTAATTTCTCTGCCACCTGATGAAATAAATCGTTTTAGTACATATACAATAGGAGCTGATGCCGATGAATAGTTTTCCACCAGAAATCTTAGAAATACGCCGCCAAGCGTTAGAGAAAGCACAACCTTTCTTTGCTACTGTTGATGAGATTGCAGAAAAAAATACAATCAAAGTACTCAATATTTTTCGTAAGCATAAAGTTTCTGATATTCATTTTCGTACCACTTCAGGCTATGCCTATAATGATGCGGGACGAGAAAAATTAGAGGACGTATGGGCTGATATTTGCGGAGGGGAAAAGGCACTGGTGCGCACCCAATTTGCCTCTGGCACTCACGCCTTAGCAACTGTACTGTTTGGCATCTTACGTCCAGGCGACGAACTTTTATCAATTACAGGGGCTCCCTATGATACCATGCAAACCGTTATTGGTCATATTTCTCCCTCACCAGGTTCTTTGAAAGAGTTTAATATCCATTATTCAGAGTTACCGATGATAGATAGTAGGGTAGATATAGATAATATTGCTGCTGCTATGAAACCAAATACCAAAATGGTACTAATTCAACGTTCCCGGGGCTATAGCATGCGTGATCCCCTAACAATTACAGAAATTGCTCAATTATGCAGTCATGTGAAAGCCATTAATCCAAATTGCATCTGTTTTGTTGATAATTGCTATGGTGAGTTTGTTGATACCTTAGAACCTACCGCTGTTGGTGCTGATATTATGGCTGGTTCCCTTATTAAAAATCCAGGCGCTGGCATTGCACCTACTGGGGGCTATATTGTTGGCAAAAAACATTTAGTAGAGCTCGCAGCATCCCGTATGACTGCACCAGGTGTAGGTGATGAGATCGGTGCTTCCTTAGTTGATAACCGCTTGTTATTCCAAGGTTTTTTCATGGCTTCACATACTACAGCACAAGCCGTGAAAGGTGCTATTTTTGCATCGGTATTCTTTTCACTACTTGGATACAAAACATTGCCCCAGCCCGAATCCCAGCGCAGTGATATTATTCAAGCAATTGAACTTGGAACACCAGAAAAAATGATTGCCTTTTGCCAAGGACTACAAAAATTTTCACCAGTGGATGCTCATGTACGTCCAGAACCAAGTGCGATGCCTGGTTATAGTGATGCTGTCATTATGGCAGCTGGTACCTTTGTTCAAGGTGCTTCCATTGAGCTCAGTGTTGATGGTCCCTTGCGTGAACCCTATATCGTATACTTACAAGGTGCTTTAACCTTTGAACATGCAATGGTTGGAGTCATGGGTGCCGCGACAGAAATATTTCACTTATAATATTTAGAATTAATTATTACCTAACTAGCTTTAGCAGGTAAAACATTTAGAAATGTCGAAAGAAGTATACATTCAAAGAATAAGTAGCCTTTTTTATATTTATTTTGCAGGGAAATATACTAACATGTCGAATAAAATAACATAATCGTGGTGGGATTCTATGGAATATATAATCATTAGTACGTTGACAATATTTTTATTCACATATATTGTCTATCTGATTGCTAATAAAGTATTAGCAATCCAAATACACATAAAATCGCTTATTTTATGTGCGTGTTGTGCTCTTTTGATCAGCTTAATCTTACCGCGATTATTCGTGGGTTTCTTTGGAATAGCAGGTACTTTATGTATCATCATTGTTTTTGCAATTATTTCTTCCTATTTTATTGCTCATACCTATGATAATGCAATGCAGAAAGCAATTATTGCAGATAATAGGACTAATGAATCCCAAGCACTTACCGAATTACTAGAAACTGATGCAATCGATAGTAGTCTTCTTAAAAAGATTCTTATCGAAATGACAGAACCAACTGAGGATAACAGTGAATATGATAAAAATCTGGTATTCTTAAAAAGAAATGTAACTGAAGAAACTAGTACTACAAAAACTCTTGAAGAAGAAGCAATACCTGAAATCATTGTTGAAGCTCCTGAGGAAGAAGCAATACCTGAAATCATTGTTGAAGCTCCTGAAGAAGAAGCAATACCTGAAATCATTGTTGAAGCTCCTGAGGAAGAAGCAATACCTGAAATCATTGTTGAAGCTCCTGAGGAAGAAGCAATACCTGAAATCATTGTTGAAGCTCCTGAAGAAGAAGCAATACCTGAAATCATTGTTGAAGCTCCTGAGGAAGAA
>Ga0074198_1000090_pt1 | contig 137583 bp, 143 predicted proteins | sample EPASupsiteSAE323_FD_64527 | JGI IMG/M metagenome (GOLD analysis project Ga0074198, IMG submission 64527) | Bioremediated contaminated groundwater from EPA Superfund site, New Mexico - Sample SAE3-23 | ecosystem: Environmental > Aquatic > Deep subsurface > Groundwater > Contaminated ... | reverse complement strand
GTGATAGCGGCCATAGCTTTCGGGCAACACCTGGTCTCATTCCGAACCCAGCAGTTAAGCCGGAACACGTAGTATGCTGTACTGAGGTACGCGAGTCCCCGGGAACCATACCAAGCTGCTATCACCTTCCTTCTTACACGGTATTTTGTAATCTCTCACGAAAGAGCGAAGCCAATCGTCAGAATATCATCTGCCCGTTATGAGGTAGCGAAGGTTCATGACCTGCATGATATGTAATCAAAAATTTCTTGTGATAGCGGCCATAGCTTTCGGGCAACACCTGGTCTCATTCCGAACCCAGCAGTTAAGCCGGAACACGTAGTATGCTGTACTGAGGTACGCGAGTCCCCGGGAACCATACCAAGCTGCTATCTCGTTCCTATATTCATGGGAATTATTTCTGGAATGTTTTACCAAAGAGCGAACGCTCACTTCTTATCATTGTTTTTTTTCCGGATACCGACAGGTCCGCAGGCCTCGCGTGATATGTTCTGTTGATATTTCTGCCCGCGCCAAGTCTCTTCAATCCGGGGGATTGGCGGTCCAGGGGATGGGACCGAAATTTTCATCACGTCCCGTTTAAAAAACAAACCCCATGAGAGATCCGCTCATCCTCGTCACTGGCTCCACGGATGGCATCGGAAAAGCTGTAGCAGTTGAACTTGCTATGGGTGGGGCAGAGGTTATCCTCCATGGAAGGGATGAAAAGAAAGGAAAGGCGGTCCAGCGGGAGCTGGCGGAGAAAACAGGGTACGGCCATACGGATCTCGTCATCGCTGACTATACACGGCAAAGCGAGATCCGCAGGATGGCTGCTGATATCCTCTCGCGGTATCGCTATCTCGACGTCATCGTCAACGACGCCGGGACATACCAGGATGCCCGTCATGTGACGGAGGACGGTATCGAGGTTACCTTCGCCGTGAACTATCTCGGGCCGTTCCTCCTCACTCACCTGCTGCTTCCGCTGCTTAGGAAAGGATCCCGGATCATAAACGTTGCGTCGAGCGCTCACTTTGACGTTGACCGGATTGACTGGGGAAACCTGCCCCGCCAGCAGCATTACGATCCATGGGGTGCATATGCGCTTTCGAAATTTGCCGATGTGACGTTTACGTATATGCTGGCACGGAACCTGAAGGAGACCGGGATCACGGCAAACTGTCTTCATCCGGGTGTCGTGAACACGAAGCTCTCCCGCTCGGCAGCACCAGGGATTACCACTATCACACCGGAGGAAGGGGCGCAAACGCCGGTCTGGCTTGCCCGGTCCCCGGAAGTGACCGGTGTGACCGGACGGTATTTCGAAGAGAAAAAGGAGACAGCGTCATCGGGTCTCTCCCATGACCGGAGGGTACAGGAGCGCCTCTGGAAGATGGCGGAAGACCTGACCGGTCTTGGCAGCAGCAGTTCATCCGGTTGATTCAACGGCAGCAGAAATAGAATGAATGCTGACTCTGGTACATAGGTGCCGGCAGGACTCCGGCCTGGTTACGGATAATTGCAGACCTGGCACTTCCGGGCCGGTTATCCTTATGCGAGAAATGGGTGATGAAAAAAGGGATTACCTGACCGAGATCTCTTTTTTCCCGGCCCAGAGTCCATGAAGGTTGCAGTATTCGACGGCGTGGATTACGCCGCCTTTTGCCAGCCTGACCTTCAGGACAATCTCCGGCTGGGAGGTAACCGGATTCAGCGATACCTTCCCGAGGAATACCGGATTGAAGGCGCGGCCCTCTTCTTCAAACACAACCATGATCCACCGGATCGAGTGCTCAACAGTATTCGGGTGCGGCCCCACCGTCACCTTCAGCTCGAAGATGTCATCGGGTTTCACCTGTGCCGGCGCCTCGATCTTAGGCGTGTGGCTCTCACGCTTGCCGAGCGCTTCGCCGGCAGCGCCATCGAATGTGTAGATTAGATCTCCAATTTTCTGTGCTGTCATGTTCTATCACTGGCTTCTGCAGCCACTTTAATAAAAGTTCGATGCCCTTATTCCTGCATAAAAGTATGCAAAGGTTGCATTTTTTGAAAACAAGTAACCATCTGCATGTACCGCATGGGGAATGGGTTTCATGCTTTTTTAAAAAATGCCGGAATTACATGAAACGCCCTTCAGAGCACCATTTCATCGATACCAGGAACTCTGTTTTAAGACACGCTACAGCTATGCTATCGTTTTAAAAATTCTGTTGTCTATATCGAAGCGATGAAGCACAAAGATGAGTTTAGATCCCGGGCTCTTTCACGACTTCATTGAAATCGCGGATCTTCCAAAAATTAAAAAAACAGGGTTTTTAATGCCGCTTCCATGCTGCAATTCCCAAAATCAGGATGAGTGCTCCGACCGGGGCAAACTGAAGCGGCGAGGTAGGGATCTGCTGAGGGACTGATGTGGTTGCAGCCGCTGTTGTAAGTAGAGTCTGGCTTCCTGTATCGGTGATCTGGAAAGGGATAATAGTATACAGGTCACTGGTATGCGTGTCATCTTTTGCCTCCTGATCGGTTATTGCGGTTATAAGCGCGTCAGCCGCATCACTGCCCTGCAGGCTTCCCGGGCCGGTGAACTTGAATATATTTGTGCCATTGTTCAGTTTCAGGTTGCGGACGTAGTCCCCGCTGACAACGAAATCGAACTGATTGTCTGCCATAGGATGCTGTACGATAAGATAATTCTGTCCTGCCGGAAGTTTTCCCGAGATTGCTTCATTAGCGGTAAAGGTGAATGAAGCATCGGAATTTACCGGTGTTTTTGTCGTATAGGCATATGCATCACCTATAATCCAGATCTGGACTTCTGGGGGAAATCCTACCGCAGTCCCGGTTACCGTGAACGGCTGCCCTTTTACAATATCTACAGAAGATATCTTTGCGATTATGAACGGCTTTTTTAAAGCCATCCCTACTGTGGCAGCACCGGAACCCAGCTGATCCACCGTTTTTGGTTCGCTTTCAGCATAGACGCTGTACGTTCCGGCATCTACCAGGTGACTGCCTGTGTAAAATGCATATTCCCAAGTGTTATCTGGTTTTGTTTTTACTGTGGTAAATGTTTCCGTATTTCCACTGACAATTGCCGTGGATGGCGATGTGAGTTTTCCACCTGGTGCCGGGAGATTGGGGCCGGTCATGAAAAGGTATACGGTATCTGCATCAGGACTCTGGCCCCGAAGGATCACTTTTTCGCCCTGGTAATACGATTTATCGCCGTCTGCGGAAATCGTAACTCCCGTACCTGCGGAAGCAAAAGAGATCATAAGTGCCGCCGCTCCCGATATGAGGAACAGCAGGATCAGGGTACGATACCCGAATGGATTGTTGTTGCCTTGAGGTAACATATGTAAATATATCCATATTTACAATATAAAAGTATCTCTCCTTGGATTCTGCCTGAGTCAGTTCAATGGGATTGACCATCAGGTACGGATCAGAAAAATGTATGGGTGAGATTACCGGTCTGAAGATACGGTATTCTGCATACTCTTTGCAGTGGTGTAAAGATCCAGCACTGCGATTCCTCCTACGGTTGCCGCAACAAACACAATGCAGAAAAGTGCGAGATCATAGACGAGGCCAAGGGCAATCCACATATCGGTGGGACGGTAGTAGGTCGCAAGTGGTGTAACCATGCCGTGAGCTGCCTGGACGAGCAGGCACGTAAGGAACGCACCGTATACGATACATCCAAGGAAGATGGTGCAGGCAGCCACCTCAACCCAGATCTTTTTCATCATGGCAAACGATCCTGCAACCGCCGTCCTGATGGTCTTTTTCCCGAGAACGATGTGGGGCACAACAAACAGGGTCAGGATGATCAGGACGAGGTTGATCGCCGAAAAAATCAGGGCGTCCCTGAACCCGGGATAGATCCACAACAGTACTGATCGACCTCCATAGCCCGGAATTTCAGTAAAGAGATCTGCTGGCGGAAGGCGACTCAGGTTGAAGGGGAACTGGCTGAGTGTGTTGAATAGGAAAGAATAGATGTACCCGATGCCATCCCGGTAAAGGAATCCAAACTCATGGGGGAACCAGACAGGAACATAAGAGAAAATAATAATGAACAGGATGCCGACGAGCGCCAGGACAAAAGACCAGGTAAAGATGGCTTTCAGGTATTTTTTTGCACCGTCAAGTCCCCCAAAGAACGACGCGGATCCTTTTTTCGCTGACGGGATGCTCAGGAAAAGGCCCGCCAGTAAGTACACTGCGCAGAACAGTGTAGCAAGCTCGATGAAAAACTGCCATACGAGCCAGTTGATGTGTATGTGCAGGTTGTATCTGATGTACCAGAAGGCCGCGTGGCCGATGGCGCTTCCTGCCAGCACAAGCCCGGCAAGGAGCGTAAACCAGAGGAGCTGCCGGTTCTGCGCCAGCGTCTTTGCGCCTGACAGGACGGCCCCGATTCCCCTGCGAACCGTTCCCGGTCCGCCGCCCCCGCCATCCGGGAGTCCTTCATGAGTTGATTCCATGGAGAAGCTGATGCAGGTCTGGGAGGTAAGAACTACCGGAGGTTTCCGGCACAGGCCGGACCAGTGTTCGGCAGGTTCTGATACGCGGGTCATTCTGCACACTCCCGGATCTTCGCATTCCTGTAGAGATCCAGGGCTGCAATCCCTCCGATAGTTGCCATGACCATCGCAAAACAGAACAGGGCACTATCATACACGAGAGCGAGAGCAATCCATGTATTTTCCTGGCGTATCGTGGTAACTCCGTCGGGTGTGATCATCCCGGATGCAGCCTGGACAAGCAGGTATGTAAAGAACACACCGCATGCAAGAACGCCAAGGAAGAGGGCGCAGGCAGCGGTTTCGCCCCAGTTCTTTTTCATGAGGTTAAACGATCCCACGACTGCTTCCCGGGGACTCGTTTTCTCAAGTACTATATGAGGTACGACAAACGGGGTCAGGATGAACAGGAGCAGATTGATGGCTGAAAAGGTCAGGGTCTGTATGAGCCCGGAGGGATATAACCAGTATGTCAGCGAAAGTCCCCCGTAAAGTGCGGGGTCGGAAACGCTGGTGAGTGTCGGGTTGAAGGGGAACTCCATGAACGGGGAGACCCAGCCATAGAGTGTTCCAAAGATTGTGAGATTCATGGGATTGCGCGGCAGCCAGTCAGGGGAGTAAAAGTAAATGCTGAAGAGCAGCATGCCTGCGAGTGCCAGGAGAATCGACCACTCAGTGATTGGTTTTATGTATTGTTTTGCCCTGGCAAGTCCATTAAAGAACGACGCATGATCTTCTTTCTTTGACGGAATGCTCAAAACAAGGCCCGTCAGCAGGAACACGATACAGATCAGGGTGGCGAACTCGATGGCGAGGTTCAGGACAATCCATTCAGTTTCACTTCGTATCATGGTCCAGGTGATGTAGCCAAGTGCTGCCTGAGCAATGGCGTTTCCCACAAGCACGAGCCCGGCAAGGAGCGAAAACCAGAGGAGCTGCCGGTTCCGGTTCAGTATCTTCATTCCTGATATGGCAGATCCGAATCCCCTGAGAATAGATCCCGATCCCCCGCGCCCGCCATCCGGGAGCCCCTCATGGGTTGATTCCGGGAGGAAGCTGACGCAGGTCTGTGATGTAAAATCTACCGGTGGTTTCCGGCACAGGCCTGACTCGTGTTCGGTAATTTCTGATACGCGGGTCATTTACCGCCCTCCCGTATCTTCGCGAGCAATTCCTCTGCCATCTTTGTCGGATCCTGGGTTTTTTCGAGCTTTATTCCCAGCTCGGCTGCAAAATCCCAGATGAACTCGATGCATTTTGTGAACTCATTGCAGGAGATGCAGTCGCCATCGTGTTCGTACCAGACCTGCATGCCATGCTTCTCCGAGACCAGGATATAAGCATTGGTCTGGAATGGTATGGATCTCCCGAACAGGATGCCCCGTTCTACATCGATCTTTTCAATCTGGATTCTGTTTGCCCTGGCCATCTCCCGCAACGAGGTCTCGATCTTCTCGTCCATTATAAGGAGCGCCTGTGAAACCCCCTGCCGTGTTATCCCGATAAGGTTTGCGATTGAGATGTTGGACATCCCGCTGCGCCGCATCTTCCAGAACTTGAACTGCTTATCGTTCAGTGAAAGGAACATATGTAAATATATCTATATTTACTATATAAATTATTTGTTAACTCGACGGCTCTCGCTCGAAAGACCCCTGCAATAAATATGACCCCGCAAGGTTATCTCCTGCGAGAAAAAGTGGATCAATTGTAATAATACAATTATTTTTTCCGGAGGGCAATCTCGATTGCAATTTTGAGATCTTTATCCTCAAATGGTTTTGAGATGAAACCGGCCGGCTGGGTTTCGGCTGCCTGGCGGATGACTTCGTCATCACTTTGGGACGTAAGATACACAAGCGGTGCCGGGGTGATGGTTTTCAGCATCTTCGCCGTTGTTATGCCATCGGTAGGCCCGGAAATTTTGATATCCATGAGGATGAGATCCGGGGGGTGTTCCTTTGCCATTTTCACAGCATCGGCGCTGTTGGTAACTGTTCCACACACTTCGTAACCGAGTTTCTGCAGGCGCCAGACAGCAACCCGTGAAATAATCTCATCATCTTCAACAAGAAGGATCTTCGTCATTTGTTATGCTCCCGAATACTCATGGTTCTCTGATTGATCCTGTTCCCTGCACGCTTTTACCCTGGTACGGTCTCCATGCCGTTTCCGGAACCATGATCTCGAACAGTGCCCCTTCCCTGAATGTTCCGGTCTCCCGGATGCTTAGGCCGGTTATCCCGAGGATTTCCCGAATGATAAAGAGGCCAAAGCCGGTATTTTTACCATAGCCCTGTTCAAAGATCTGTTCCTTCTCATCGGAAGGTATCCCGATCCCATCGTCACGATACCGTATCATAAGATTCCCGTCCGGCACAATCTCTGTTTCGATTGAGATGTTCCGTACCGATCCGCCGTGCCTCAAGCTGTTATCAATCAGGTTGTAGAAAACCCTGCCGAAAAAGGGATCTGCGTATATTTCGGCATCGGTTCCGGGCATGGTTATCCGGGACATGTCCTCCCCGATTGCCGATACCGCATCATTGATACCCTGGCAAAGGCCCTGCCACTGCGGGGCTTTCACGCCTAAGCTCTGGTAGTCTTTTGTAAAGATAATCTGATCTTTTATCCTGATGACCTGATTGTGGATGTCTGATATGAGTTCCTGTGCAGTACTGTCTGTTGTTATGTCGGCAAGCATATCGCACAGTCCGAGGAGTCCGGTAATATTGTTTAAGACATCGTGACGTGTCACGCTGTTCATCATGTTCAGTTTCTGGTTGGTTACCTCAAGGGCTTTTTCAAGCCGTATCTTTTCTGCGATATCTACAATGACTCCATGGACTCCGGCGATGCGTTTTTCCCCGATAATCGGAGAAGCATAGATGATTGCGGGAAATTCCCTGCCATCGTGGGCTATAATTCCGCATTCGATATGGCCACTGGTAATGTCCTGCTGAAGGTGGGTAAAAAAGTGTTCAACCCTCTTGCGATCCGATTCCCGTATTATCGTGTTAATATCCATCCTGTTTTGCGGCAGGTCGTCACAGGCATATCCGGTTATGCTGATAGCATTCCAGTTATAGAACGTAAATTTTTGGTTTTCATCGAGTTCGAATGCAATCTGGGGAAGAAGCTCGGCAAAATCCCGGAACCGGGTCTCACTTTTAATAAGGAGATCGCACTCCGCACATTTGCTGTCGGGAATGTCGCAGATATGTGGCATTGTCTGACTATATTTCTGTAGTGACCGCTATTAAACCTCATGGAAATGACCGTGGATACCGAGAATTTCAATAAAAAACAGTTTATCCGGGGATATTCCCGCCGGGACAAAGGTTATGGTTATCACAGTTCCAGAAGAACTGCGCGATTCCGGTAGTACTGGAACAACCGTTCAGCCCAGTCACGGGCTTTTGGATCGCTGCTGAACATATCGGCAGAACTGTCATAGACATTATTGACCGTTTTATTGAGTCCCAGCGAGAGGTGTTTGTCGGTAACGGTGATACCGAGATTAAGGGGTTCTTCAACAATCCAGATTTTGAAATCCTTGTAGGGCCTGAGCTGCTGGATTTTACTCAGAAAAGGTTCCTGCATGAGGCCGTCTACAATCTTCTGGTTCACAACAAGTTCGACCGGGATTCCTTCAATGACACGCTGCGCGAGAACATCTGCCAGTGCGGGACTCATTACTGAAGAGATGCCGTGGATATACTCTGCCTGCTGAAGGATTGAAAGAAAATGGGAATAGACATGAAACATGGTATCCGTGGTATCGAATTTCAGTTCGGAGCCGATGAGATCCCCGATCTGGTTGAGAAACGGCTGGGGGATCCCATCGATATCATGGGTTGCCCAGAATTCCCGGTGCTGCATCAGCTCCCCGGTGGTCATGACAAAATCCCCGATCTTGGTGGTGAGGATCCTGCCGATGGGGGTGATAACATATCCACGATCCCGCTGTTCAATCAGGGACAGGCGTTCGAGGCTTCGAATTTTGGGAATAATTGCCTGGGATGTGCTCCCGGTCACATCCCTGAGGTCGGATAATTGCTTTGGCCCCTCTGCAACGGTAAGCAAAATCTGGATCTTCAGTCTTGATGAGAAGATGGACTGGATCAACTTGTTGCTGGTATTGTAAACCTCAAGGGGCTCCATCATTTTACGTTAGCTGAGCAGGGTATATATTCTAACTCTTTTTTTTATTTGACGTTAGTCAATAAAATACAGGATTTTGTTCTTGGCGCCTTAAAAAAAGAGGATTTAGATCATAATGTGGAGTTGTGCGATGAGGATGATTACCAGTGCAAAACCGATATACTGTCCGTCGGAGATGGCATCTGCAAGAATATCTCTCAGGTGGACTTTATCCAGGAGATAAACACACCCGTGGGAATACATATTTGCAGCAATGAGCAACACGGTTGTGGCAGGTGGCAGGAAGTACAGGCTGAACAGGACGAGTGGTACTCCAAGAAGCAGGAGTACCCGGGAAAGAAGCATTTTGGTTTTTTTTTCACCTAAGATAACGGGAATTGTCCGGACTCCTGCACTGGCATCACCGATACGATCCCGTACGTCCGGGATCAGGGATGCCATGAATCCCCACATGAAAAACAGCAGGAATGCGATGACCGTCTTGAAATCCGGCGTGCCCTGATTGAGGAAAACCGGCAGGAACGATAAGATGACTGCCCATGATACCCCGACAACGATGTTTTTTACCGCCGGGATCTCTTTTAACCTGCTATAACCCGACCAGTCCGGAAGACAGCGGAAGCTGTACAGTGTTCCGAGAATAAACGGGGTTATGGTTGCAAGCAGGGACAGTACCCCATACATAGCAGAGAAAACCAGTGCAAGTATGAGTGCAATAATGCTCCCGTAAAATAATGGCTTTTCATATTTTTTTGTGAACGCAAACCGGTCCTGGCGGTTGATTGCATCCTCGTCCTCATCAGTTTTCCGGTTGAGGTTATAGATTGAGAATGCAACAAGGAATGGTATGATTCCGATCATTACGTTCCAGGGTACCTGCTGGATGATACAGGATACGAACGCCATCGCAACACATTCAGCTGACAATAAAAGCGAGCTGAATATGAAAAAATCGTAAAGATCAACAATTCTGTTCCATGCTTTTCCCGTGAACCGGAAGAGATCGTGCTCTTCCCGTACAACCCTGAGGGCAGGTAAATTCATACATGGATAAAATTGAAGAAAAAGTTAACATTCGTTATTCCGGTGAAAGTTAATCGCAGCGATGAATTCGAAAATCCGTGATAAATATGTACCTCTGATAAGAAACGTTCGATAAGAAAAGGGAATTAATCGTTATCCTGAATATACAAAATATAGTACTATTACTATATCAAACCATTGTATGAAAAGAAAAGGTGGGGATACCTGAGGGAGTGTAATCAGTACATGAATATATCCATGAAACATGAGGTGGAGGACCGGGTGGAATTATTTTTCCAGAGGGTACCGGTTTCGGATCTTTTTTCATCCGTTCAACTGGGGGATCAGAAAAAAGAATTCAGGGAACTTCTCTGTAATTGCGGATTTAATATTAAACGATCGGATTTAAAGATTCTCGATCACAGCAGGATCGGGAATTATACGATTATGATTGCCCGATATACACTCGATTACCAGGATGACGGAGATCAAGCCGGCAGACTTGTCACGGTTGATGGGTCCGTTGCAATGAAGATTGACGATTCCGGCAGAAGGGATATCCGTGTTTCGCTGAAAACGGATCCGTTCGGGCCGGGTATGGATACTTCACGGTCTGAATTACCCCAGATTGGGGGCAAAATTTTACCGGACTGAATCCTTTTTTTTTTGAAATCGTAATAATCCCTGACAATCGTGACGGATGATATCGCAGATAACCGGACCTCTTTTAGCCGGTGCGGGTGGAACAGTCTGGATGAAAATATAAGAAATGGGGGATTGTTCCGATGATCGTGATAGGTGTGTATGAGGTGTGTTATCACGAGATATTCCGGAACAGATCCTTGACCTTGACTATAGATTTGCAGGTTTGCAATCTATGCTGTGCACTAGTGCATCACAACTATGCACAATATCAATGGTTGTCGCGGGAGCATATAAGTGTAATCGTATCCAATTTTTTCTTTGGAATGGTGTCCTGAATCGGGGATACCCTTATTGTAAACGATTCTCCGATCCAGAAAACGGGAACATGAAAAATGAGTGATAATTCCCTTGTGCATGAAAATCCTCCGGACGATGAAGAGTCCCGTATAAAGGCATTGCTCAGGCAGCAGCCGCTTGGCATGAATATCAAAGAGCTGTCTGCAGCACTGGGGATGAGCCGGAACTCGGTGGCAAAATACCTTGATGTACTGACGGCATCCGGCCATCTCGAGGTCCGCCAGATCGGCAATGCCAAGCTCTACTACTTGTCCCGGAGAGTTCCGGCTGCCCATATCCTGAACCTCTCCCACGAGATGATCCTGATTCTTGATGAAAACCTGAAAATTGTACGGGCAAACGATTCGTTTATCGGGTTTATCGGGACACCCCGCGATCAGGTCCTTGGCCTGCGGCTGAGCGGGCTTGCCCTGCCTCTCCTCTCCGATAATGAAGAAGTGGAATTAATTGCGCTCATCCGTGGTGGCCCCACCTGGAAAAAGGAGATACGCCTCCTGAAGCAGAATAAGGAAATTTACCTTGCAGCCCGTTTCATCCCGACAATTTTTGAAGGTGGGAGTTTTGGGATTGCGGTTATGCTTGATGATATATCCGAAAAAGTCCTTGCAGAATCCGCAGTCAAGGAGAACGAATGGATCTTCCATACGATCTTTCGGGGATCCCAGATTCCGAAGTTCTTCATTAATACGAACCACAAGATCGTCATGTGGGACCGGGCCCTTGAGATCATGACGAAGATCAAATCCGAGGATGTCCTTGGGACAAACCAGCAGTGGCGGATATTTTATACGGAAGAACGCCCGTGCCTTGCCGATCTTCTTGTCGACATGAAGTATGACCAGATCGAGCAGGAGTACCAGGGTAAATGCAGAAAAATGTCACCTGTTGACAATACCTATGAAGTCACCGAATTTTTCCCGGCTCTTGGGTCTGATGGAAAATGGCTACGGCTTACTGCATCCACGGTGCGGGATTCGCAGGGAAATCTGATGGGGGCAATGGAGACTATTGAAGACATTACAACACAGAAAAAGAAAGAATTCCGGGTAGATGGAGATCCGGATACTCAATTTCCCTACTCTTGATCATCCCTGTTGTATTCCTCGTTCTGGTAATGAATGGATACAAGCGATCCTCTCTTTACCTCTTTTCGCTTTTCCTGTCCCAGGGAATCCAGGGGAACGTGCTCTGGCTGGATTGTTCCTTTTTTACCTGAAGCGAAGGGGAAAAAAGGTTTTCATGCACCCGCTCGCGCTCCCTGCTTATCTGTTCTGGTGTTGCACCGAATTGTTTTAATATTAATTCAGTAACCGATAGCGCCACTTCCCCCTCGTCAGAAACGATGACATCAGCCCCTGCATCTATGAGGTTCTGCTGTTCGGACAGGTATGTGGTCCGTGCAATAATTCTGATACGGGGATTCAGCGCCCGTGCTTCTCTGACAATCTCGCTTTCTCCTTTGATATTGGATGCACTGAGCACCAGCACATCGGCATATGCAACACCCGCTTCAGAAAGCGTACCAATACGTGTTGCATCCCCGTATATTGTCCTGGTTCCCTGTGAACGAAGCCATTGGACTACTTGAATATTCAGTTCCACGATTGTCAGACAGATACCATTCTCCTGGAGAAGCCGTACCACCGTCTGGCCTACAGGTCCGTAACCGACAACAATGGCATGATACTGTCCGGGTTGCAAGACCACCTGTCCGTCCGTATCCTGTGGGGGGACACACCGGGCCTGGATATAATTCGTGAGACCTGGTGTTCGTCGGTCCAGCCAGCGTTCGATCTTTCCGCCGGCCCGGTACAGGAGCGGGTTAAGGGTAATCGAAATAATTGCCGCGGCTACAAGAATATTCTGGGCATTGGCCGGGAGAATATTCAGATTTGCCCCCATTGTTGCAAGAATGAATGAAAATTCTCCGATCTGGGAGAGAACGAGCGCTACGGAAAGTGCCACCCGGAGGGGATATTTCATCAGGATGACGATGAGAAACGCTACCAGCGGTTTGCCCAGCAGTATGATTGCGAGGGTGGCTATGATGAGAACCGGGGACTCAATGAGGCTGCTCCAGTCAAAGAGCATCCCGACAGAGACAAAGAAAATGACGGCAAACGCGTCCCGGAGGGGAAGTGCCTCGGTCGCGGCCCGCAGGCTGAACTCTGATCGTCCTACGACCATCCCGGCAAGGAATGCACCCAGGGCCATCGATACTTCAAACATATAGGCCGATCCAACGGCAATAACCAGGGCGATTGCCAGCACGGCAAGGGTGAACAACTCCCGGGAACCGGTATCTGCAATATTGGTAAGCATCCTGGGGATCAACCAGCCTCCGACTGCAAAGGTGAAGGCTACAAGGATACCGATTTTTATTGCGGTAAATCCGAACGCTGTAATGATACCGGTTGTCCCGACAACGTCCGGACCAAACAGGACCGGGAGCAATACAAGTACAAATACCGTAAAGAGATCTTCCATCACCAGCCAGCCAAAGGCGATGTGCCCGGTCTGGGTATGTATCTCGTTATTATCTGATAGGATCCGTGTCAGGACGACGGTACTTGCAACAGATATGGCGAGGCCGTAGACAATGCCTGCCCGCCAGTCCCAACCAAGTGCATGCATTACAATGGCCCCCAACGTCGCTGTAATCAGGCTCTGGATCAGTGCCCCGGGCAGAGCGATACGCCGGACTGCCAGGAATTCCCGGAACTGAAACTGCAGGCCGACACCAAACATGAGCAGGATAACCCCGAGGTTAGCCAATTGTTCGGCAAGGTCTGTGTTCGCAACAAAACCCGGTGTGTGCGGGCTTACCATGATTCCGGCAAGCAGGTAACCTACAATAGGGGAAAGCCCGATGCGGTGGGTGATGTAGCCAAAAAATAATGCTGCAGCAAATCCTCCAGCTAACGTGAGGATGAGATCAAGATTTTGCACGTGTATGTACCTATATACGGCGTTTTAAAAAAACTGATGGGAAATGGTCTGGCATTGGGGGTGACGGCGATGATAGGGACTGCCCCTCAATCGTAACGTGTCCGTCATCAATATAGACCTTTAATTCGTATTTTTCCCTATCCTGACTTCCCGAACCGGATTCTCTGGTTTTGGTGTGCTGCGGATTTTGGCGGTTAACGGCGAGTTCGTCAACCTCAAAAATAATTTAGGTTGACGACAAATCCTATCCGGTTACTTAATAATCCCCGGAAGATATCCGGGAGTTGCTGATCCTATGGATGAACTGCCCAAAATTCCCCGGTGCATGAGCACCCAGCACCCTGATAATGTCCATGTCCCCTTTTTTGCAGAGGGTTCCACCCTCAGCGGAGAAGATGAGGTCAGGGAAGCCTACTATATCTACTCGCATCTCGGGTGCCGGGAGCAGATGTGGGACTGTGAAGGAAAAGAAGTGGACAATTTTGTTGTCAAGAAACTGTTATCCAATTATCCGACTTTTTTCTCTGAAAAGAAACTGGGCCGGGATATCTTTCTCACGCTCCGTGTCCCGAACCCTCAGGTGGAGCAGGCCGAAGCGAAGATCCTGCTTGAGACCCTTGAGAGTATTCCCCGGTCTTTCGATATTGCCAATGTCTTTTCCCATGATGACATCGCCCCTATCTTTGAAGTGATTCTCCCGATGACAACCGGGCATATCCCGATCGATAATATCTATCAGTATTATTCGGATTTTGTCGTGGGGAAACAGTACAAACGGCTCGGCGGGCGCGATACCACGATCGCTGAATGGATCGGTACATTTTCCCCAAAACGGATCAACGTCATTCCTCTGTTTGAAGACAAGGAGTGTATGCTGAATGCACATACCTCGATTCACCGGTATCTGCTCGAGAAGGATCTGCCGTACCAGCGGGTATTCCTCGCCCGGTCCGACCCGGCGATGAATTATGGTCTGGTGAGTGCAGTGCTTTTAAACAAGATCGCGCTCCGCCGTCTTGCCCTGTTGCAGGAGCGGATTGCAACCCCCCTGTTCCCGATTATCGGGGTCGGGTCGGCCCCGTTCAGGGGAAACCTGCGGCCAGACACGATCGATCGGGTAACCGCAGAATACCCGAGTGTCCACACCTTCACGATTCAGTCTGCCTTCAAGTACGATTACCCGCTGGATGACGTGCGATCGGCAGTACGGACACTGGAAGACCGGACCTCCTCGCCCCCTCCTGTCTTTGACGAGAAGAGATGCCAGGATATCATCGCAAAATATACAGAGGGATATATCCGGGAGCTTGCCCCCTTGTCCGAGATCATCAACCGTATCTCTGCGTACGTTCCATCGCGCCGGAAGAGAAAGCTGCATATCGGGCTGTTCGGGTATTCCCGGAGCACCGGAGGAATCAAACTCCCCCGTGCCATCACGTTTACTGCGGCACTGTACTCGCTGGGTCTTCCACCCGAAATTCTCGGGCTTTCGGCACTGGACGCCGATGATCTTGCTTTTGTGCGGGACGTGTACGTGAATTTCGATCAGGATCTTGCAGATGCAGTGTGGTATCTCAATCCCGATTCGCCCTATCTTTCCCCATCTATGGCATCAGCTGTTGAACGAATTTCCGGATGTACGCCGGACGATGAGCATAAACAGATCACGGATTGTATCCTGGAAACAATCCGGGACAGGCGGGATAAAGATCTCCCGGAAAATATCCTGCGGGCAGCCCAGGTACGCAGGTTCCTCGGGTAAACCAGCCTAGGTTGATCTTCCGGCGTTCTTTTCCCGGATTGCAATTGCAAGGAGACCGGAGAAGATGAGGCAGGCCCCGATAGCAATAAGCCCGGCGTTCATGGAGCCGGTCACCTGGGTCAGAAGCCCCATCAGGGACGGACCGATAAATCCTCCGAGGTTCCCGATGGAATTGATGGTTGCAATGCCTACTGCTGCACTGATCCCGGTGAGGAAAAGGGCGGGAAGGGTCCAGAACGAGCCAAATGTGCTGTAAATCCCGACTGTTGCAAGGATGAGCAGCAGGTATGCTGCGATGGGATCGGCAACAAGGCCGGACCCGAGCAACCCGATTCCCCCGGCAAGCGGTGGTATTGCCGTATGCCAGCGCCGTTCACCGGTCGTATCGGAATGCCTGCTCCAGAGGATCATGGCTATGCACCCGGCTGCATAGGGAAGGATCATCACGAGGCCGATCTCGAAATTTGAAAAGTTTGCGTTGAGGGTACGGATGATCTGGGGCATCCAGAATCCAAGACCATACAGTCCGATAGTCAGCATGCAGTAAATTCCGCCGAGATGCCAGATCCGGATATCCTTAAAGATGGATCGGAAATCCCGGTGACCCCCGTTTATACGGGAGTTCTCCTTTTCACGATCCAGTTGGGCAGTCAGCCACGCTTTCTCTTCAGGTTCCAGCCACTGTGCATCGCCCGGCCTGTCGGTCAGGTACAGCCATGTTATTACGCCAAAAATCACGGCTGGTAATCCTTCGAGAATAAAGAGCCAGCGCCATCCTTCGATCCCAAACCAGTGGATGTTGTCGAGAATCCAGGTTGAGACTGGTGCCCCGATAATATTTGCAACGGTGAGTGCGGCCATAAAAATTGCGACTGCCTTTGCGAGTTCTTTTCTTGGGAACCAGAACGTCAGGTACAGGATCACGCCCGGGAAAAAACCCGCTTCTGCAATGCCGAGAACGAATCGCAGAACGCCCATCTGCAATGAGGTTGTTGCAGCAGCTGTGATAATGACAACAATTCCCCAGCTTATCATAATACGGGTAATCCAGATCCGTGCACCGATACGCTGGAGGATTATGTTGCTTGGGATTTCAAAGATAAGGTACCCGAGAAAAAAAATGCCGGAAAGAAGCCCGAATATTTCGGCATTGATGCCAAGGGCACTGTTCATTTCAAGGGCGGCATACCCGAAGTTTACCCGGTCGAGAAATGCGATGACATAAATGACGAACAGGAACGGAAGCAACCGCATTGAGACTTTCCTTATTGTTCGCCTGCAAATAGCTCCGTCCGTATCATTCACAGGATCAGGTCTGTTGGAAGTAGATTTTATGTATGCCGGTTTGAATGTCCCGGTTCTGTTGCAATATGCGTTCAATCCGGCACAGAACCCTGGATTATTCCACGTTCTGCAGGGTTTTTGATCCTCATCCTTTATCTCTATCGTTTACATAAACACTCATAATGATAACTGAAGCGCCGGAAGACATCCTGACGGTTCTCAAATCCCATATTCCTGATCCGAGGAAACCCCTTGCACTTGTCAGGAAGGAATTTTCTGAATTCTATGAGGAACACCTGAGTGGTGAAAACCCGGAAACCGGCCGGGTCACCATTAATCCGGATCTTGACGGGTACTGGATCCAGGTGCCGGAGTCCTCACCGGAGCGGATTGTCCTGTTCTTCCACGGGGGCGGCTTCTCGCTCGGATCAACCCGGGATCACCTTGGGTTCTGTGCCAGGATTGCCCGCGCCTCATGTTCAACAGTATTCTCGGTTGATTACCGGCTTGCCCCGGAATATATATTCCCGGCACAGGTTTCAGATGCCGTAGCGGCGTACCAGTATCTTATCGGTAAAGGAATCCCGCCACACCGGATCGTCCCGGTCGGTATTTCTGCTGGTGGAACACTTGTCATCGATCTCCTGCTTTCTGCCCGTGACCTGCGCCTCCCCCTTCCGATGGCAGCAGTCTGTATGTCGCCAGCCGTTGATATGATGTTTTCCGGCGAATCAGTAAAAACAAATGAAGGCCTGGACTCGATCAAACCGGCCCGGCTCGATGCAATTCGTACGACCTATCTTGCCGGCCACGATCCGCACGATCCAATAGCATCCCCGATTTATGCCAGACTGAGCGGGCTGCCCCGGATGTATATCCAGGCAGGAACCCACGAACTGCTCCTGTCCAGTATTGCTTCGTTCGTCGACAAGGCGCGATGGGCGGGTGTCCCGGTCCAGTTCGAGCTCTGGGAAGGGATGTTCCACGGCTGGCAGATTTTTGCCCGGGATGTGTCGGAAGGCAAGCGTGCCATCGATCATGTGGGAGCCTTCATCCAGGACGTGCTTATCCGGTAAGGTTTTCCGGGTCTCTCTTGCCGGATCGACATATCTATTGCCCCTGCGGCAAACCTTGGCATGGTGATCACCATGAGACAATTATCATTTTTTATTATTGTAGTTATTGTGGGTGCAGTTATGGGGGTCTCCACAGTTATGGCAACCCAGCTCCTCACCAGCGTTGCGTTCACCCCAAACGCTCCGCTTATCGCCGGTGGATCGCAGGACGTTGTTGCATCCTATACGATAATCCCGTCCGGCTCAACCACGTTCTCCCGGAGTCACTCCCTCCAGATGCAGACCGGGCTTGCTGACGCACAATGGAATATCCAGGTTATCCTGAACGGGAGGAACGCGGCACAGCAGAGCGCTTCGGGTAGTGCTGCGTTTGTCAATGGCGTCCTCATGTCCTATCCGACCGACAACGATGTATCCATGACCGTAACAATCGACGGGACCGTTCCGCCGGATACCGACAGCCAGCTGATGGTGCTCCAGATCGAAGAGATCGATAATACCGGTAATATTGTTCCCGGCAGTACAATCACCATCACCCAGCCGGTTGCCGGTGAACCGGTCAGCCCCACAACGGCGCCGGTACTTACTCCGGATCAGGCTGCACCCTCACCAGTTCCGACAAAAACTCCCGGTTTTACCCTTGCTGCAGGAATCGCGGCCCTTGGCGTTTGCCTGGCCACCGTTGCCCGAAGAAACGGATGAGTCCCCCATTTTTCCGGGGAATCTTCATCTCATAATCATGCATACAAAAATCATATGTTTGAAAGTATTGGCCGAAGTCTTGCCCTTGTGAGGACAAGCTGGAACATCCTCATGGAGGACAAGAAACTCCTCGCATTCCCGATCCTTTCCGGGATCGTAACGATTGCAGTCATCATCGCATTCATTCTGCCTCTCCTCCTGACCAACTCGATCTCGGCAGTTTCCGGGGCAAACCCGGTACTGACTCTCGTGCTCCTGTTCCTGTTCTACGTGGTCAGTTATTTTGTCGTGATCTTCTTCAACACAGCCCTGATAAGCTGTGTCAATGCCCGCATCCAGGGAAAGCCGATGTCGGTTGGTGAAGGCCTTTCCGTAGCAACCCGCCATTTCGGTTCTATACTGGCATGGGCGGTAATCTCGGCAACGGTCGGCCTCATCCTGCACCTCATATCAGAGCGTGCCGGCTTTATCGGGCAGATAATCATCGGTCTCGTCGGGGGCGTTTGGAGCCTGATAACCTACTTTGTCGTCCCGATTCTCGTACTTGAGGATAAAGGGGTTGTCGATTCGGTGAAGGATTCAGTCACGCTCATCAGGAAGACGTGGGGCGAGAGTATCATCGGTGCCGGCTCTATTATGATCATCTTTGTCCTCATCGGGATTGTCGCATTCCTTGGAGTAATCGGTGCAATCTTCACGGGAAACACGATCCTTATCGGTGTTGCCGTTGTGCTCTTCCTCCTTCTTATTGCAGTCCTTGCCGTCGTCGGATCGGCAATGCAGGGAATCTTTGTAACTGCCCTGTACACCTATGCAAAGACGGGAACCGTTCCTTCTGCCTTCAACCCGGACCTGATCCGGAATGCCTTTGTCCCAAAACAGGTCGGGCCTGGCAATATCTGATTTTTTTTTAAAATTTGCCGAATGCAAGGATTTTATACCTATCCTGTCCCATCAGTTGACCATGTCCATGATGTCTGACACATCTGATGAGAAAACCGGGAAAAAGAAATGGTGGTTTAACATTGCCGCAATGGGACTGGTCTGTATTTTCCTCATTGCCCTCGATATAATCCAGAACGGCCGTATCAGCTGGTCGGTCTGGCCGGTCGCCGCTATCCTGTTCTTCGGTGTTGCATTCTCGCTCCTGCGGAAGTTCGGGACAGAATAAATCTCCTTTTTTACCGTATCCATAACTTATACTATCCCTGACGGCAGATCTGTTGTATGCAGAAAAAACTGGCCTGGGACAGTCTTCCCGGGAATACCCCGTCAGAAAAACTTACGACTCTCGGTGTCTCACCCGGGCGTATGCTCGATGTCCGCACGCTCGATGAGATCGCAAAGGATTACGGGGTTCCAGTGTACCTGTTTTTCGAAGAGGACCTGGCACGATCCCGTTCTCTTGAATCCGTCCATGAAGAGTATCATGCGTTTCCGGAATATGAACGGCCGTATGTACGGGTAGACCGGTTCCTGGATTTTACCCGGGCCAACGATCCCTCGTTTGAGCAGACCATGAATGAATTCCCGCTCCTGATAGAGATTGTGAAGATCTTCGAGACCGACCCGGCAGCCCCCCTGGCAAACGGGAGACCCTGCGTTACCGGGCTTATGCCCTTCCTTGACGAGCTGGACGTTGATGCAGCGCCTCCCATGTAACAGCCGGAGTTTATCCGGAGTGATAATGCATATCCGGCGGAATGCCGGATGAATTTTATAGTAATTTCATCCGCGTCCTATAAATTCCCGGACTCCTCATTATTATGCGTATGAGTTTCTTTGAAAAAAAGAACCTTTTTTTGATATTTGATTCGGTTATTCCCAGCAAATACCTCCTGAAATGCCGGAAACTGGCCTTTTTTGAGCCTACGATCGGCAACGATATCGCAAACCGGGGCCGGTTGTCCCATTACGGCTGTGAAGAGCGAAAAGAATTTGCAAAAACCTTAAAGAAGATCCGCAAGGATACGGAACTCCTGCTTGAGGATATCGAAGCCTACCATATTTACATGGCCGTTAAACGAACGCAGAAAGTCCCGGGAGACATTGCAGAAGTTGGTGTGTACAAGGGTGGATCGGCAAAGATCATCTGCACCGCGAAAGGTGACAAGGCTCTTCACCTCTTTGATACGTTTGAGGGACTCCCGAAAGTTGACGAGATCGACATGGTCTGGCCGTTCTATGAAGGAAAGTTCTCCGCATCTTTTGATGATGTGAAAAAGTACCTGAGTACAGACCCCAACGTCAATTTCTACAAAGGGATTTTCCCGGCAACGTCGGACCCGATAAAAAATAAAACATTCTCGATGGTTAACCTTGATGTCGATACATACGAGAGCACAAAACAGTGCCTTGAGTTTTTCTATAACCGCATGAACCCGGGTGGCATTTTCATTTCCCACGACTATGTCACAGCACCCGGCGTAAAAAAGGCATTCGATGATTTCTTTGCGGAAAAACCCGAACCTGTGCTGGAAACCGCCGGTTCGCAGTGCCTTGTTGTCAAGGTCTGAAAAATAAACTTTTTACCTTGTTCAGGCATCTGCACGAAGGATCTGGTCAATCTTTGATGATCAGGGCACCAAAGACGAGAAGCATCAACCCGATCAAGAGAACGACAATCCCAATGAGTCCCTGGACTGCTACAATTACCTGGGGGAGGAAATACCAGATTCCATATCCGCCGATGATACAAAGAATGATTCCGATAATCAATGCTCCAAGTCCTGTTTTGTCCATATCTTTTCACCGGTTGTTCATTTTCTGAATAAACCCATATATTTCTATTGTTATATTCCCTGCTCTCTCGTACCCTGCATCCGGTTCCGGAACGCTTTCCACGGGTAAGGAAGTATTGCCATCAGGATAACCGCTCCAATGATGGGAAGGGGGATTGTCCCGAGCGCCGCAGCAAGAGAGTAATGGTCGGCGATGATCCCATTTACGGCAACGCCGAGACCGCCAAACCCGATAGCAAGGCCAAGCATAATGCCGGAGGCCAGTCCCACGTTCTGCGGCAGGAGCTCGTGTGACATGGCAACTGAAACGGCGAACGTCGACCAGAGTGTAAACCCGAAGAGCAGAATTGCGATGATCGCAGTGATACCCTGGCTGATGAGGAAGAGATAGAAAAAGGGAACCGAGCAGGTAAGGGCAATTATCACGAACTCTTTTCTCCCGTAACGGTCGGAGATGTGTCCTCCGACAACCTGCCCGCAGACACCGGCGAGCAGCATCAGGGTTACAATCAGGGTTGCCATAAAGAGATCATATCCCTGCGCAACCAGGTACATCGGGAGGAACGTGATTGCAGCAAAGATCGCCCATGACCTCAGGACCGATGCGACCATGAGGATCATGAACGGCTTTTTTGAATGGGCTCCGCTGTTACCCGGTGCAGAGCGCGTATCCGAAAATGTCCTGCCTCCGGTAATGCCTCCCGGCAGGATGCGGCGGAGGGCCAGCGCCATGACGGCTGCCGGAATGATGAGAAACAGGAGTCCGGGCAATCCGATCCACCAGACTACGGCACCTGCAAGCACCGGTCCGATTGCATACCCGAGGTTCCCCCCCACAACGAAGTACGAGGTGATGCGGCCCCGGTTTTCACTTGTGCACAGGCGGCTGACCATGCTCAGGGCAGCCGGGTGGAAACAGGCATGCCCGAGTGCGGCAATCACGGCAAAGGCCATAATAAGATAGTAATTCTGGGCAATTCCCATAAGGCCGACAAAGACCGCGCTGATGAGAAGACTGATGCTGACATGAACGGCGAGGCCGCGGGTATCGGAGAGCCAGCCGAAAATTGGCTGGGTAAACGACGACGTAACGTTATACGCGGTGATCAGGAGGCCCGCAGTGAAATACGAGTAGCCGTTATTCAGGACAAGGAGCGGCAGGATTGCCGGGAGTACGGGCATGTAGATGTCCGTGACTAGATGGGCGGCAGCAAGCCCCGTTATGGTCTTCCTGCCGGGATCCGGATTTGTCATCTGGTTCGTGTCAGCCGTAGTATCTCGACCCTGATTTCCTGGATATCGCGGGTGTGAAACGAAAACGTTCGTTTGATCGGAAGAGCTCCTCCAATCTGTTCATCGATGGTTGCCCGCTTGTCCGTATATGCCCGGATAAATGGGATCGATCCCGCATTAAAGATGCCGTATATTACCGGTGCAATCGTAATCGCCCCGTCGATAAACGGCCGGTCTGCATGGGCTTTCTGTGCCCCGAACGGCGGGTTCATGACAACTGTGTCGCACCCGGCAGCAAGTTCAATGGGCAGACCCTTCCGGATATCGGCGGCGATAAATGTGACTTCCGCATCCAGCAACGCAGCATTTTCTTCTGCTGCCCGGATTGCTTCACGATCGATTTCGATACCGATGACGGATTCTGCGCCGAGCAGGTAAGCCCCGATTGCAAGCACCCCGGTTCCGCTGCCGAGATCGCAGACAACCTTTCCCTCGATGTCCTCTTTCATGAGCGCATGGTAGAGCAGGCGTGCGGCAAGTGGTGCGGGAGTCTGGTACTGTTCCAGCGAGGTACGGGGTTTTACAAACCCGCCAAGGCGCTGGAGTTCCATTTCAAGGGTTTTTAATTTCATTCGATCTCGTCAATCTGGTATTCGTCCCAGGTACGGACCCCGCAGAGGATTTCGAACTCAGCGGGTGAAAGGACCGGTACGGGGAACCGGACCTGGTCGTCGTATGCAAGACGAGGGCAGGCTGTATTCACAAATGCCGCAAAGCCGAGGTTGAGCATCTCGTCCGGACTTACTTCTTGCATGGTGACAATCACGGTGTTGCCTGCAAGGGCTGCTAGCCGCCGGGCGAGATCCATTCTCTGCTGGCCGCTCTTGGTACTCACGATTATACCGATGACCGGTGCACCCCTGGCCTTCTCTATCGCGGCGAATCTCCGGCGGAGTAGGGCATCTCCGTCTGCTTCCTGGACAATTCCTGTCAGTGGATCGAGAGCGAGGACGCAGGTTCCCGTGGAGAGTGCAATCCCGATCGGATGGAAAAGCCCGGTCCCGACAAAGAGGATTACCTCTGCACGGGTCGCTTTTGCCGATTCGAAACTACACCCCAGAACCTGCCCTCGGCATGGCGTGCGTTTGGTCCCGTCTGCAACCCGGACCTCGATCCCTTTTGAACGGAGATACGATTCCATGGCGGGGATCATGTGGACATGCTGCACAGTCGTTACAAGACCAATCGTTTTACCGGTAAGGCGTGGGAGAACAGATTCAAGTACGGCAGGATCAAAATCGACGGAGTACGGCTCACAGATGACGTTGGGGTGATCATCGACCGGTGCATGACCGAAATGGACGAGCACATCTGCATATTCCAGCGTGTCCAGCGCAAGATCGCAGGCCCCAAAGCAGGGATCGCCGCTGACGATCACGTCAAAACCGGCCTTGCGGAGTTCGGCAGTGATTGAGGATGCCTTACGCTTCAGCCCTTCCGGGAACTGGAGGGCAACGATTTTTGCCCCCCGGTTTTTGAGCTTCCTGATAAGTTCAGAGGAATCGTTCAACGACATGCACCTTTTCGGTGACATCGATTTTTACCAGCGATTTATAGGGACGGCCGATACTGGGTTCGCCCCGCTGGATTGCAAAACAGACGTCGACTACTTCAGCACCTGCGATTTCAAGCGCCTGCAGGAGTGCCCGCATAGTACCGCCGGTGCTGATTACGTCGTCGATGATGACAACCCGGTCTCCCTTGTAAACCCCGTTTAAGTAGAGTTCACCTTTTGAATAACCGGTGGTCTGGTGGACCGCAACCTCGGAGGGCAGCTTGTATTCCCGCTTACGCATAACCGTCATCGGGATATCGGTCATGGTGGAGAGAACCGAGCCGATATGGATGCCCATTGCTTCGACAACAACAATCTTGTCCACGTTTTTTAAGTCGAGGACTTTAATCATCGCCGTGCAGACATCGCGGAGGAGTGCGGGTTCAACAATCGGTACGCCGTCGGTGATCGGGTGGATGAAATAGTTGTATTCTCCCCTCTTCACCATGGGGCAGGTTTCAAGTGATTCTACCAGTTTTTCAAGCATACATTTCACCAATATCGCTGAGGAACGCCTCGATGTTTTCTGTGTGTACGTGAGGCATGCAGACTATCCGGAGATGACCCCTGCGGGTACAGGAGACTTTCCATGGTTTCGGGACACCTTTGCATTCAAATGTTGCAACATTGACCTCGGGAGTTACTGCCCTTGGGAATCCGAAGGTTTCCATGCCCTCAATCAGCCGGTGGGTATTTTTCATGCATCCGGACACGATTGCTTTCATTCCCTCGGTACCAAGGTAATCGAGCACGGCAAGGGCCCCTACGACCGGTGCACCCGGACGAGTACCGGCAAGGGTGTATTCCTGCTTCACCGTGAGGTACGGGGTATCGATGTTGAGGGCATTGAGCATATCCGGCTCACGGGTCAGCAGACAGCCGGCGGGGATTGTGCTCATCCCCATTTTGTGCGGATCGACTGCAATCGTTGTCACACCGGGCAGGGAGAAATCAAACGGGATAGGGTCATCAAGGAACGGGATCACCATCCCGCCAAATGCCGCATCGACATGAAGGAATATATCCTCCTGGTACGCGATCCGTGCAAGATCTGCGATGGGGTCGATCATACCATACTCGGTTGTCCCGGCAATACCGATGAGACAGACCGTGTTCTTATCAACCTGTTCTGCAGCGGTATCGGCACCCATGCGATAATCGTTTCCGAGCGGAACACTCCTGATTTCAAGATCAAGCATATCGCAGGCTTTCTTGAACGAGAAATGTGCCGATTCCGGGACAACGATGTTGGGATACTCGATCTCCTTACGGATTGCCTTGGCGAGACGGAGGGCCTGGATGTTCGATTCAGTTCCGCCGGATGTGGCATACCCTCCCGCCACCGGGTGGTGATACAGGGTGCCCAGTCGTTCGATGAGCAGGTGCTCAAGCGACGCTGTACCGGGAAACAGGCCGGGATCCCCGAGGTTTGTTTCCATGAACATGCAATGTGCCCGCACCGCAACCGGATGGGGAATCGTGCACATGGAGCTCAGGATATACTTATGATCGAGATCCTCCCGTTTCTTTTGGGAGAAAAAAGAGAAGAGTTCGTCTTCTGAAAGACCCTTATTGAGCATCTTTTGTTCTCGCGGCTTCGAGGATAATCCGCTTTTCCGTCCTGGCAACTGCCTCGCGGATTTTTGCTATTGCGTCGATGTTTGCCGAGACGCTTGATATACCATGCTCAACGAGCCATTCTGCCATCTTCGGGTCGGAACCAGCCTGGCCGCAGATCGAGCATTCGACACCGTAAGCCCGGCACATCTGGATCGCGTTGTGGATCAGGTGCAGAACCGCCGGGTGTTTGGGCTGGTACATATCCGCCACGTTTTCGTTGTTCCGGTCGATAGCGAGCGTGTACTGGATGAGGTCATTTGTCCCGAATGACGCAAATTTGATGCCGCACTTGAGGAAGTCCTCGATCATGATCGCGCTTGACGGGATCTCGATCATAATACCCAGTGTCCTGTTCTCGACATCCACGCCGCATGCCTGCATCATTGCTTTTGCTGCAAGGAACTGGTCGGGGTGGGAGACCATCGGGAACATGATGCCGAGGTTGTCATACCCTTCCTGCCAGAGTTGCTTGAACGATTCGACCTGGAGGCGGAACTGGTCCGGGCTCTGGAGATCGCGGCGGATACCTCTCCAGCCGAGCATCGGGTTGTGTTCGTGAGGTTCGTTCTCGCCGCCCTGCATATTCCGGAATTCATCGGTCGGGGCATCAAGAGTCCGGACCCAGACCGGCTTGCCCGGGAATGCATCGAGCACGATCTTGATGCCGTCATGCAGCTCCTTGACAAACTCTTCTTCTTTCTTGTTTGCAATGAACCAGCCGGGTGTCTTGTTGAGCCCGAGAATCAGGTGTTCGATCCGGAGCAGGCCTACCCCGTCAGCACCGGTTGCTGCGGCACGACCGGCGGCTTCGGGAATCGAAACGTTCACTTTCACGCTTGTTGCCGTGATGATCGGGGCATGCCCCATAAGGGCTGCCTGCGGCACTGCGGCAGACTGGGCCGGTGCTGCATGAGCAATCTCGCCTTCATAGATCAGACCAAGTTCTCCGTCTACGGTTACAACCTGCCCGTTTTTCAGGATCGAGGTTGCATTCTTTGTCCCGACGACGGCCGGTGTCCCGAGTTCCCTGCTCACGATTGCAGCATGGCAGGTCATCCCGCCTTCATCGGTGACGATGGCTGCAACCTTGCGCATTGCCGGAACCATGTCCGGGTTTGTCATCTTCGTGACAAGGATGTCCCCTTCTTTAACGGATCCCGTATCCTTGACATCGCGTATGATGACGACTTTGCCGGATGCAATCCCGGGCGCTGCACCCTGGCCCTTGATGAGAACTGTTGCGCTCTTCTGCTGTGCGGCCATACCCCGGCCCTCCTTCTTGCTGCCAATCGTTGTGATCGGCCGTGACTGGAGAATGAAAAATGTTGTTCCCACAATGCCCCATTCAACGTCCTGCGGGATACCATAATGGTTCTCGGCTATCTTGCCATACATGGCAAGCTTGGCGACATCGCTGTCCGCAAGAACCCGTACATCCTGACGGTCCTTTGGAACATCAACAACCTTGGTCCCATGGTCCCCGTCAGCAATGATCTCGATCTTCTTGTTAGAGACATAGACATCGACGACTTTTTCGGTCCTCTGGTCAAATACGTATTTATCCGGGGAAACGGAACCGGAGACGACCGCTTCCCCAAGACCCCAGGATCCCTCGATGATCGTGAGCGGTTCTCCGGAAATCGGGTGGGATGTGAACATCACCCCTGCTTTCTCGGAATGGACCAGTTGCTGGACGACGACTGCAATATTGACTGTACTGTCATCAAATCCCTGTTTTGCCCGGTAGTAAATTGCACGGGCACCGTACAGGGAAGCCCAGCACTGCTGGACTGACAATATGACGGCAGCTTCGCCCTTGATATTAAGGTAGGTCTCCTGCTGGCCTGCAAAACTCGCATCCGGCAGATCCTCGGCAGTTGCACTTGACCGGACCGCAACAATGAGATTGCCTCCGCCCATCTTGTTGTAGGCCGCCCGGATCTCATCCCGGATTGCTGCCGGCATCTGTGCCGAATTCACCAGGGATTTTGCATGCTCTGCCGCTTTCTCAAGCTCCGCATTGTTCTCGACATCGAGTTTTTCGAATGATGAAAAGATCTTCTTCTCAAGATTAGTCTCGACTAAAAACCGGCGGAAAGCCTGGGCAGTGACCACGAAGGCTTTCGGAACGGGAAGGCCGATGGATGCCATCTCGCCAAGAGATGCACCTTTCCCGCCGACCGAAATAATATCCTCCTTCCTGATTTCTTCGAGCCATAGAATATTGGGGACATCTTTCATGCTCGCACCACTTATGATCTCGCCTCTACCCCTTAATAAGTATCATCTTTTTCCCGGGACGACCCCAAAAAAGCCCGCTTTATTCAGCATCTTTTTTCCGGGCAGGTGTATGAAAGCGCCCTTCTTCTTAAAAAAGAATAACCCTCTTTAAGTCCGGCGCAGATATAATATGGGTTTTTATGGCAAACAGAAGAGTACTCGTCAGCGATCCGCTGGCAGAGGAGGGGCTTGCGATCCTGAGGGCGGCATGTGACGTCGATGTCAAGACCGATCTCAAGGAAGACGAGCTCTGCGCTATTATCAAGGATTACGATGCCCTGCTCGTACGGAGCGGTACGGAAGTCACGGCAAAGGTGATCGAGGCTGGCACGAACCTTCGGTTTATAGGTCGTGCCGGTGTCGGTGTGGATAATGTCGATGTTGATGCGGCAACCCGCAAGGGTATCATTGTTGCAAATGCTCCTGAAGGAAACACGCTTGCTGCTACCGAGCACACGATGGCAATGATGCAGTCGCTCGCCCGCAATATCCCTCAGGCAAACGCGAGCCTCAGGAAGAAAGAATGGAAACGCAGCAAATTCATGGGTGTCGAGCTCAATGAAAAGACGCTCGGTATCGTCGGGTTCGGACGGATTGGCCGCGAAGTTGCCAAGCGGGCGAATGCCATGGATATGAAATGTGTCGCCTACGACCCGTTCATCACCCAGGAACGTGCAGCCCAGCTCGGGGTCGAGATGATGACCATGGAAGACCTCTTCAAGGTTGCCGATGTCATCACCGTCCATACCCCGCTGATTGCCGAGACAAAACACGTCATCAATGCAAAAAGCATCGCGACGATGAAAGACGGCGTCCGGATCATCAACTGCGCCCGTGGCGGTATCATCGACGAGCAGGCTCTCTATGATGCGATCAAGAGCGGCAAGGTTGCCGGTGCAGCACTCGATGTCTTTGAGGCTGAACCCCCGTTCGAATCCCCGCTTCTCACCCTCGACCAGGTCATTGTTACCCCGCACCTCGGGGCAAGTACGGTCGAGGCACAGCTGAATGTCGCCGTATCTGTTGCCAAGCAGTGCATCGAGGTCTTAAAAGGCGGATCGGCAAAATACGTGGTCAATGCCCCCATGGTCCCGCCCGAGCATGCCGAGGTGCTCCAGCCCTATGCCGAGCTTGCCGAGAAGATGGGCAGGTTTGCGATCCAGACCGCCGGCGGCCGGCTTGCATCCGTCGAGCTCATCTATGGCGGGGAACTTTCCGCCTATGCAGGGAGCATGAAATTCGTTCCCCGCCTTGCCCTCAAAGGACTCCTCGACCCGATCCTCCAGCAGCCGGTCAATATCGTCAATGCGGATTATATTGCAAAAGAACGTGGAATCTCGGTCAGCGAAACCGTGACGCAGGAAGCCCACGGGTTCAAGAATTTGATCACGATCAAGATCAAGACCGACAAGGGAGAGGAAACTGTCAGCGGGACCGTCTTCTTCAAGGGCCGGAGCCGGATTGTTGCAGTCGGTGGCTACACGATGGATATGATCCCTGAAGGCTACGTCATTGTTTCACGTCACCTTGACAAACCGGGCGTCATAGGACGGGCGTCCACGATCCTCGGGAAATGCAACATCAATATCGCGGGTATGCAGGTTGGCCGGATCAACCCCGGTGAACAGGCGATCATGGTCCTGAATGTGGACAGCGAAGTACCGCAGAGCGTCATGGACGAGATCCGTGCAATGCCCGGCATCTTTACCGCAACGTTTGCCAAGATCACCTCCCAGAAGATCTGAAATACTATTTTTTTGAATTTTATAAGGGATCCTTTACCGGTTCCGTACGGTCGCAATTTTTACTGCTGCAATGTCAGCTGAATCCGGGTATTTCCGTTTACGCTGTTTATCATACCGGGTCTTTTTGCAGAGCAATTTTCTTCCGGATAGCATCGTCCACGAATCTCAAGGAGGGGAATAATCCCGAGTTTTATTAACATAAAAATGTTAACTTTATCTAATAATAAAACACATTACCAAAACTTATATGGCTGGACATACAACAGAATGGTGATACATATGGGCTCATCAAAGGACGTCATGGTGCTATTTGCTGAGCGGGATATCCGCCAGCTATTTTCCGAACATGATAACTGGAATATCACCCAAGCCGCCGAGTCTCATCCATCCGGGCATTTTTACCAGGTTAGCCGGGGGAAATGGGGTGGTAAGGAAGTAGCATTTGTTGTAGTGTCCTTTGATCAGGTACCAAACGAAGCGGTAATCCGCACGCTCGAAGGACTTCCGGACGGCAATGGCTCCCGCACAAAAAAATACCTGCTCACGCCGCAGGCAACCGATACCTCCGTTGTAGCGCCCCACATACGGGTCCTCCTGATGAATGCATTTGCATTTTCCGAGGGGCACCTTGTCTGGCTGACAAAAAAGAAGAATGCCAGAAGGTTTACTCCTGAAGAGGCCCCGGCAGCAGCCTGAAATGCAGTTCCGGTACACCCGATGATTACGCGCCATCACCTTGCACTCGCCCTGATATGCGGTCTTATCCTGGGCGGTGCACTAGCGGGTTTTAATCCGTTGATTCTGGTTGTGATACTGGCAGGTACCGGTATCGGCGCCATCCTGCCGGATATCCATATGAAACGGCCAAAAAAAACCTGCCTGCTCACGGTCGCATGGTGTATTGTTCTTGCAGGCAGGAGGGTTTGTATTCCGGTGATATGCGGGATTTACCGTCTGGTTCCCGGTATCAGGGTACGTTCCGATGACAAACGACTGACCCATTCAGTCCCGGGAATTTTGCTGTATTTTATCCTTCTTGCAGGAATTGCCAGAACCGTTGTCATCCTGTCAGGTGACTGTATTCCCGCTCTGCCCGTGATGGCGTTTCTTGAAGGACTCCTGATGGGACTGGTCTTCCACTTTGCAGAAGACCTCTGTACCCGGAAAGGGATTGCAGTCTTTTTTCCCTTTACCACGACCGGTATTCACGGTTCGATCCGCCCGTGTGATATCTATGACAACCGGATACCCCGGTTCCATATCCAGCACGGGTCCATTCTTATCGTTTTTTTACTTCTTATGTGGGCGGAACCCGCCCTTGCAGAGTATCTCGTCCCGCTCGGCCTGCTCGGTACCGGGACCTGCATTGTATCCATGGTGTGCCAGTCCGAAGTCAGGATCGATCATGGCACGGGACAGGAATCCACTTCGCCCGATGCAACCATGGCCTGAGTGCCTGGGGCAGGAACTGCCGTAATATGGAGAATATGAGAAAAAGAGAAATGGTTAATCCGCTTTTGGAACACGGGGTGACCAGATCATACACCCGTTCTTCTGCCGGTTGAACATTTTCGGTTCGGACAGGGGAGCGCAACCCGCGTTCCCGCATCGTGGCATCAGCAATTCGGTTTGGGGGACAAAGCCACCACAGTTTTCACATCCTTGGTTGTGCTTCATGGTTTCATTAATTGGGTCACTTTTTTAAGTATATTTAATTTCCATTTTTAATCCGGAATAAAAATGGTGATCCAATCGTGATCGTATTTTCCACGATCTCTGAATAAAATGTCTCCCGTGACTCAGTTTTTGTTCGCCGTTCTGCACCAGACTGGAGGGTTGTGTCCTATGAAAAGACAATCATGAGGAAAATCTGGTGCGGGGGGCAGGGTCCCTTCTGATCCTTGAGGGGGGGTACCCCCCACCATGTTCCCCGGTTTTCCGGGCCCTGCACAAGCGTTCACGCCGGATAGCATATGCCGGATATGGTTCCGGGCAGTTGTCTGACAGGGGGGTACCCCACCCCTCGTGCTCAGGGTCCCACCCCCCTCCCCCCCCTGCCCAAAAAAAAGAGGAGGGGGGAGGGGGGGGACCCTCCCCCACCTCAAAAGTGAGTAGCACCGTTTTTTGCGCAGCTGTGATCGCATCGCTTCGCGTGGAAGTATCACCGGAATGCTTCCGCCTGCCTCCCTTCTCACAAATGAGTCGGGGGGGGATACCCACCCCTCGTACCCAGGGAGGGGTAGCTACCCTCCCCCCCCACCCATGGGACCCCCCTCCCCCCCCGCTCAGAAAAAAGAGGAGGGGGGGAGGGGGGTACCCCCCCTTTGGGTCTTGAGTCAGACTTTGCATCATCTTCAGGTGTCATGTACCTCCAGATCCCGCCATACCAGGACTAATCGATTCAAACCCCCCCCCTGTATCCAGCCGACCCTTGATCGTATTGAAAAGCGAACCTTTGTCCGGCTGATCCCGTCCGGGGACCTCACGAAAACCTGAAAAAGACTTCAAAATGCCGAACAAATCAATTCAGGCATCTTTTTTATTTCTGCGGATAATCATCGTATAATGAACCCCAATAATCACAAGGTCTCCCCCGCCCTGATTCTTTTTGTTGTCGGAATCGGTGCTTTTATGGACGGCCTCGATGGTGCAATCGTCAATGTATCTCTACCCCAGATTGCAGCCAGCTTCAATGCCGACATCAGTCTTGTAGCGCTCGTTCTTACCATATATCTTGTCGTACTCAGCAGCCTGATGGTAATATTTGCAAAGATCATCTCATTTACCGGTACAAAAAAGATCTATATCGGCGGGGTAGCGATCTTCACGTTCGCATCTCTTCTGTGTGCAGCTTCATGGAATATCGAGACGCTTATTGCATTCCGGGCATTGCAGGGGCTTGGAGCAGCTATGATAGCACCATCCGCTGTTGCAACAATTGCACTTCATATACGGGAATCCGAACGGGCGAAATCCCTCGGGGTTATTGCGGCTGCATCAGCTCTTGCGTTCGCAATCGGGCCGGTTGCCGGGGGGCTGATTACAGAATACATGAGCTGGCACTGGATTTTCCTGATCAACATACCCATTGGTATCATCGCAATCGCCCTTGCAAAATACTTCCTTGAAGATGACGCTCCGAACGTATCCGCTGCCCATGGCTTTGACTATACCGGGGCAGTACTGTTTTTCATTGCAATGACCCTGTTAATTCTCCCGATGGGATTCCTGGGCGGAAAATCCGAGAGTCTGATAAATCCCCTGACCCTTCTCGTGCTTTCAGCTGTTGTTTTCGTTTTGTTTGCCTATACCGAGAAAAAAGCAGCAGACCCGGTTATTGACCTCTCCCTGTTTTCCAGCCGGAATTTTACCTGTTCCACCCTTTCGTATTCGTTTGCAATGCTCGTATACGGAGGTCTTATCCTGGTTTTGCCTTTTTACCTCCAGTTTATCATGGCCATGAGTCCGGGAGAAGCGGGGATGTATCTCCTGATTCCCTCCCTCATCATCACGGTTTTAAGCCCGGTTGGGGGAATTCTTGCGGATAAAAACGGAGCGCGTATGGTCTGTGTCGGATCGTCAGCTATCTTTTTGATCACGTTCCTGATCATGCTGTTCTTCTCTTCGACGAGCGGGATCGGGCTTCTCATTGCCGCCCTGATTATTATGGGTATCGGGTTCGGTCCGTTTATGAGTGCGGGTTCAAGCAGGATAATCGAACATTCCGGTGAGGACAAACGGGAGATGGCCTCGGGAATAATGAGCACATCGATTTATTTTGGTACAGCTCTTGGAACTGCATTATTTACTGCGATATTCTCGTATTTTTCTGGAGATCATGGTTCGGCAACCGGTATCCCGGTTCCTGCATTCATGTCGGGTTTTCATGCGGCAATCATTGCCGGAGTCCTGTTCTGCATCATTGTCGTCATCACCTCTTCAATGGTGACGGATAAAAATCGAACCTGATTTTTTTCTACAGGCTCTTTTTTTAGATTGTTAACCGAAACGAGTTTCGTTCAATAAATAAGTCAAGATCAGAAAAAGAAGGTTCGATCTATTGCATTGCAATTTTCCGCATCAGCGCCATAACCCCCGGTTTTACCGGCTTTCTTGACGCTTGCATCCCAAACCCGCCCATACCTGGCATCGGGGACTCAAACATTTCCTTGTTCATGCGCTCATTGATCTCATCAAAGATTCTCTTGTAAGCTGTGCAATGGGGGTCGACATTGTCCAGTGATCCGCCGGAAGGAGCGATTGCGTTATACGGACATCCGCCCCGGCAGTATTTGATATGCGAACAGTCCTTACAGGCTGTGTCAACATAATCGGAGAATGCGGTCATCCTCCGCCCTGGCTCTGATGCCATGAGCTGTTCCATGGTTGGCTTGTCCCGCACATTTGCCATCACCCATTCAGGCATTCCTACAAAGCGGTAACAGGGATAGATACTTCCGTCAGGTCCGATGGCAAATGTATTGCCCATACAGTTGACAAACGTGCAGACACTCCCCCGGCGGGTAAATACGCACCGGCAAAGATCATTGATGTTCATCACATCGACCGTTCCGATATTCTCCAGCGACTTGTCAAGGAGATATACCAGCAACTCGCCATACTCCGAAGGTTCCAGCGCCCACTCTTTCGGATTCTCTGACCGGAGTGATGGCAGTGCAGGGTGAAGTTTTAAGACAAATCCTTTCTCTTTAAAAAAATTGAAGATCTCTTCACGGGACTTCACTGACTTGTTGGTAAATGTGCAGATGAAACGGACCAGCAGGCCGTGAGCCTTCGCAATCTCGTATCCTGCCATACACTTCTCAAAGTACCCTTCACCCCGCTGCGAATCGGTAATTTCCTCAGGACCATCAATACTCGATCCAAGGGGAACCTTATACTCCGCGAGGATTTCTGCAATCTCCGGGGTCATCCGCCAGAGATTTGTCTGCATCGCAAAATCTGGCGTCAGGTCAGCGAGCTCGCCAGCGAGCAGGGGTAATGCATGCCGGTAAAAATCTGCACCCGCAAGAAGTGGTTCTCCTCCATGGAACGTGAAGGTCACCCGGTCGGACCGGAAATTCTTGAGCCATGCAATAACATCCTTCACCGTATCGATGCTCATCACCGGTGATCCTTCCTCCGAACTCCAGCAGTACTTGCATTTGCCGGGACACCCCAGTGTCGGAATAAGCATGATGTGGAAAGGATTTTTCATCGTACTTTTTTGTTTCTCCTCTCAAGGTAAGAGAGTTACGAAAAGGGTGGTGTTTTACCACCTTTGAAAAAACGAGCCGATGTTGGATGCACCATTACCTATACCGGTGCTCCGCAAGGGGGATCGTTGTGCTATGTATGATTACCCGTTACGTAGCCATTCTCTGGCTATTCCATGAATATACCGTGTCATAATCCTGAAAGGAAGTGATTCTCACATCTTCAGGAAAATACTGTGATCCCCGGAGGTTAATGCCCGCTGCATTCGTGATCGGGACCGTGAGTGCAGCTGCTCTGCCCGGATGCAATGTTTCCTGCGATGAAATCATTAATTACGGTTCCAATGGAACCCCTGACTCCGAGGAATACCTCAATATTGTTTGCGCAGAACAGGTCAACTGCCCGGGGACCCATGCCTCCTGCGAGGACGTGCGTAACCTTATGCGAGGCAAGGAATGGCGGAAGTTTTCCTGGTTCGTGACCGGGGCTTTCGAGAATCTCCTGTGAAACGATTTTTGAATTTTCAACAACGAACACTGCATATTCAGTACAGTGCCCGAAATGTTCTGATACGAAATCTCCATCTTTTGCGATTGCAACTTTCATTAAAACACCTTTAAAAAATTAATTGTTATCTCCGGAAGCGCCTGCCGCCCCCGAATCCAAAGCCCCGTCCGCATCCGCAGGGAATTCCCCCTCGGTCACGGCCGTAGACCGGCATATTCTGCAGGGAACCCTGCGACATCGAGGGCCCATTCTCATCATGAGCCGGCTGTGCAGGAATTGCAGTCTCCTGTGCAGGTACAGGTGTCATACGGCACCTGCCGAATCCCCTGCCGCTCATCGGACCAATACCTTGTGGTCCGGTTCCGTTTAGTCCTGGCATTGATATCCTCCTGGCACCGCTTGGGTACCATAATTACTCATATGCGCATAAATGCTTAAAAACTTTGGTCGAGGCAATTCTCATTTTCGGGATCATTGTATTTGTGAATGAGAAACCGCACGTCATGAGAGGAAAACATGAGCGCAGATTGACGGAATCTCCCTTTCCATTCAAGCGGGACAAACATGATGCGGTGGAGGGGATTATTCAACTCCAGATCGGGTCATCTCCAAACCGGCTCATCCAGAATTCCCGGGAATCGAAGTCGGTACCCTTCCTGATATCCTCTGCCCTAAACGACAGTTCGTAGTTCATACCATACTCGACCAGAATGTTATATGCATCTTTTATGCGGATGAATGTGATATGGGAAAGGTCAGGATCGTGGTGTGATACATCCGAGTGCCACTCTTTCATCAGGTCATGGAACCGGGCATGAATTCCGGTCAGGCTCGCCTTACCGAAAATGCCCGGCACTTCAGCAGCCTCCGGAATGGTCATTGTGGATCGGGCTGTCATCCGTGGACTGTTGGAACTGGCATGTTATCGCTCCATTGCGGTGAAAAAGGATCTGTCCGGTGTGAATATCACGGTATATATCAGGCAAAAGGTTTACGGGATACAGGATGCCGCCTTTTTCCCGGTCAGGACACAGAACCCACATTCGCGGGCGGTAATTTCCACTCCTGAGAACCCGGCGTCCTGCATCTCCCGGACCACATCTTTAACAGAATAGAACCTTGCGTATCGCAGGAACCTGCCTTTCTCCGGCTCCCTGCTGTAGCGCCGGAAGATCTTTCCGTCGCGTTCAATGAATCCTAAAATAATCCTGCCTTGTGGCCGGAGAACCCGAAAGACTTCCTGAAAAACCCCCGGGATGTTATCGAGAAAACAGATGACTGTCATCATTATAGTATAATCAAACGACTCCGAACCGTAAGGTAAGTACTCTCCGACCCCCAGAGCAATCTCCACCCCACGACGTTTGGCAATTATTGCGAGGGAGAGGGAGGGATCGATACCGCAACAGATGCCAAGCGGTACGGCAAAACGCCCCGAACCAACCCCCACTTCGAGTCCCTGCTGATCTGGTGGGACTGCTCCTGCAAGCAACCTCAGTTGTGCTTCATAAACCCCTGCATGGTCTTCGAACCAGCGGTCATAGTCTGCTGCAAACTCCTCAAATACGCGGCGTTTTTCAATCATCCCTTTCTCCCGCAACAGGCTCTGCCGTGTCCTTTGCCATTTCGAACGTTGCTGCGGGGAGGATCTCCAACGACTCCCGGCATTATCAGGTCAGATCTCCCTGCCTTCCTTACGTGCAAGGTAAACCCGCGCCTTAAATTTTTTCAATCGTTTTTCATCCATCCAGATGATGAATTCAACAGAATTCACAAGTTCAAACCCGCTCACCTCCAGCCAGCCAGCGATCTGCATGGGGGTATGGATGTACATTGTGATCGATTCACCGGTTCCGGTCTGTTCCGGGCCGGCAATGATTTCGGCTGGTTCTTCAGGAGTGCGATTCCCGGTAATAAACGCGAACCTGCCCTCATTTATCAGGATCCTGCTAACCTCATGGAATACAATGTCGAGGTTGGGAAAGAACTGGAAGACTCCGGTTGAAATGACATTATCAAAAGATCCGTCACTAAACGGGTAAGGGACAACCGTGAGGTCGTGGTGGACAAGGCGTTCGGCAAACCCTTTTTTCCGGCATGCGTTTAGCATCCCGTCACTCAGGTCCATTCCTGTAACCCTTAGTCCTGCCCTGGACAGGGGCTCCGATCCAAGGCCGGTGCCAATCCCGATATCAAGGACGGTCTGGCCCGGCCGGATGTACTGTGACAGAAGGCCAAAAACGAGCGACGGGCCCTGCCAGTCGATTGCCTTGGCGGCTTCATCATAGTTTTCAGCCTGCTCTTGGTCTTTTTTTCTCATACCCATCACGTTTCTTTGCATTAACGAGGTTTCTGTCCGATGGTGGATAGTGAAAACCGGATATTCATACCGTGCCTCGCCTTATTGTGTAGTGCGAATCGCCCCAATACACAGGATGGCAAACAATCTGCCTAATCATACGCAAGCCGGATCTTCTCGTCTGTCAGGGTCGGTGCAATCAGTTCATTCCATACTGCCGAATCCCATGAGCCAAGACTCTTGTGCGTCGTGTAATATTTTTGGGGGATCGGGTGTGTTCCGACAACGACATCCATCCCGTATTTCTCTTTAATGAAGCGGGAAAAATAGGATATCCGGGGGCAGGGTGGATACCCGACAATCAGACCGGTGGCAAGGTGGACGACCTCCGCACCATTGGTCTTCATCTCCTGCGGCACGTACTCAACATTTCCCCCGGGGCAACCGTTGCAGGTAGCAAAGCCGACAAGTTCTACATCTTTTCCTTTGTACCGCTCAAACGCACCTTCGCGGTTGCGCAGGGCCCGCAGGCACTTGCCACCGGCGCATGTCCGGTATCGATCACAGATGATGATTCCCAGTTTTACCGCATCTTCCATGATTACTCTCTTGGCATTTCATAACATAAGATTTGCATTTTCATTTTTATTTGGTATATACAGATCACCATGGCAAATGTCCTGCAGGTGAGGGTTTTATCCGTCGCAGCGTTTGATAAACGCCGTTCAGGTTTGCATCCATACAACCATGAATACCCAACCTGGCCCGGGATGAGGCAAGCGCGGGTTTCACAATATTTAAATAAAGTAAAACGAGTAAACTGCATTAATTTCACGGGAGTTGTTGATTGTGACAGAGATTCATGAAAAGGATAAAGTAGTCTTTGCGACTACGATGGCCTCAACCTTTGAACCTGATTCAATGACAAACGATAAAATTGAAGCCGCGACCAAAGGGCACGGTTCACTTGTCATTCCGGTTTTTGCAGCTGCAAACTCAATCACTGAAGATATCTTCTGTTCTATTCCCGGACCCGAGATGAGCCTGATGGGGCGGATGACTGTTGTGGATGCATCAGTGGGAGAACTGCCCCTTGACGTAGTTATAAAAAAGGCTGTGCAGGCTGCGATGCAAGCCGGGGCTGCACCGGAAAACGCCGCTCTTATTGTGGCCTCACTTGCATATTTCTCGGGATCCTGCGCCCGATCCGGCGTCCCTCTGGGCAACCGGAAACTCGGCGCTATTGCACGAATGCATGCCGGGGCTGCCAGAACAAGTGCAATCGCGCTTGTTACCGGCAAGTCCACCCACCGTATCCAGTCGTTCCCGGCATATCTTGCCATTTACGAGGCAATGATGGATAAAAAACTCACCAAAGTAGACGGCTCAATTCTTCCGCCTTTTATATCAGGGGGGGCAATCTATGGTCATTCTGCACTTGGTGAAGACTACAACATCCCTGAACTGGCTTATAATGCCGCACATATCGGTACCCTTGCTATGATGAAGAGTATGGCAGGAACCGGGGTCACTCCTCTTGCGCTGTGGCCTGCTCTTATTGGCGCGGCAGTCACGATGGAGATCGTGCATCCGGATGCTCTTCTGGGGGAGGAGTTTGGTAAGTTCGGCAAGGTTGATTCATCATATCTTGCGGGGAAGGGAGCACGGGACGCTGCAAAACTTCCTGAAAAACTGCACATCCGGGGGACGCATGAAGAATATGATACCGCCAAGGTTATCGGGGAATTTGGGCTGATCCTCAAGGATATCGGGGGCCCCTCGGTCATTGGCTCGATGGCCCTGTCGGAGATATTCGCGGCATTTGAGGAGGCTCCCTCCATCGGGGCAGGTTTTTCCGGAGGACCGGTTAATCCCCCACTCGGTCATCTGGAAGGCGATTGCGTCCCGGCTATACGACTCCTTATGAAATATAACGGTGATATTTTTGCAGTTGCTGAGGCAATCAGGGATTATAAGATGAATTCTTTTATAGATCCTGAAATGGCACTCTGCGGACTCAATACCATATCCCGGAAAGCCGAACAGGTAACACGCGGCAAGATAACGAAAGCCTGTATCCTTGCATCAGAGGGCGTGAGGGACCGGGCAATTTACCGGCGTGCTGCACATACCTATGACATCATAAAGAGCGGCAAGACGGTGGCAGATGCGACACGTGTCCTTGATGAAGAGCGCCGGGACTATGTGGAGAGTCGCGGTTCAGCGGTCCTGTCGGCATTCACCGGACGTAAAATCGCATTAAAATTTACCGGTATCAAGCCCCACGGCAGGCGCACGGATAAGTTCACCGAACGCTACTGGGGATTTGACTCGAACGTTTCATATGATATCGCTATTGACGGAAAGCAGTACCATATCGAAAACCTCAGCGGAAAGGAGGTTCCTGATTTTGCTCTCAAGGGAAAGAACCGTGACAACCCGGACTGGCCGGTCGCGCTCTTCTGCGGCGCTGTCCTGACACAGGAACTTCAGTACATCGGCCACACGATCATAAATATCACGGTACCCGCAGCAGTAGCAGGTATCCTTGGAATGGACGCAGCTGAAGCAGCGCATAAAGCTGAAGACGGGGCCTTCCTGACCCGGGCAATTCCGGGTGCCGGTGACAAAGCAAGGGAAGTAACCAGACTTGCACAGAAAGTATTTGAAAAGATCAATGAACCGTTCAACCCGTCATAAATGAAATCGATTCTCATCGATCCCAGGACGGGAGGGATAGCCGGGGATATGCTCTGTGCCGCCTTTGCCGATCTTACCGGCTCGGCGGCGCCCCTGCACTCATTGGCAGAAGCGATTGCGACACTCCCTCGCTGTTCCCTGTTCGAAATCTCTCTTGAACGGGTGAAGGAACCCTGCAGTGCAGCCTACCTTTCAATAACCCTTGAAGAAGATCATGGTGGATCAGACCGTGACATTGCACGCGACATGGAAGTGGTTATCGATAAAATCGGGCTGTCCCATTCCGCAGCAATCATGGCGGATACCATCCTCACCGATCTCATCTCTGTAAAAAATCAGATCCATCCGTCAGCATCATCATGCCATACTCTTGCATCCGTTGACACGATCTTCGATATCCTTGGGCCTCTCGCCCTTCTTGAAGAAGCCGGACTTTTCGGTTGCCCTGTATACACAACTCCTCCGGCCCTCGGTGGGGGGATGATCCATACTATGGCCGGTGAAGTGGGGGGGCCGGCTCCGGCCTCCCTTGAGATCTGCACAAGGCATCGCCTGCCGATCTCTGATAGCCCGCTGGTTATGGAACTCACTACGCCAACCGGTACTGCCCTCCTTGCCAATCTTGCAGGTGTAGTGACCAGGTTTCCGGCAATGACTCCCTTGCGTATCGGTTACGGAGCCGGGTCACAGAAAAACGGCTCCGGCTCAAATATCCTCCGGGTTATCGAGGGAGAGATTGATGATCTGACGGAGGATCGCATTGTAATTCTTGAGACAAATCTTGATGATACTAGCGGTGAAGTGATCGGCTATGCCAGTGAGAAGCTTTTCGCTGCCGGTGCGGTCGATGTTTTTATCACGCCGGCGTTTGGAAAGAAAAACCGCCCTGTTCATGTTTTAACGGTAATCACTACCCGTGACCAGTATCCCAATCTTATCCGTATTCTCATGGATGAGACCGGAACTCTTGGTGTCCGGGTTCGGGAAGAACCCCGCATTGTCGCAGACAGAAAAAGTGAGGTAATTGAGGTCATGGTAGCCGGACACCCCTGTTCGGTAAGGGTCAAGACATCTCAATCCTGTGGCCGTGTAATCGCTGTTAAACCCGAGTATGAGGATATGAAACAGATTGCGGTCAGATTCGGTCTTCCGTTACGGCATGTGGCACGGGCAGTATACCGGCAGCTGCCGCTTATTCCCTGATCGCCTGATGGTTGCTCAGAGAATGTTCGACTGCCCCTTTTTACCGATCTGAAGGTTTTGGCCCAAAGAACCAAACGTATGGGTGAACCGGCAATTACCGTCATCATTTTCGTTGAGCGCTTTCATCAAAACATTCCTCCTCTCATCCCCGCACTCAAACAATTCCCCTTTTTTAACCGTGCCCCGATTATCAGAAAAACGGAAATTCAGGGTGTACCTATATCCCTTTCGGGTCGGTTCATGCGATCTTTGCAAGTTTGATAATCTCGTATCTCCATACATTGTTACGGAATGAACTCTTCCCATCTCTTTGGCCCGGTAAGCTCCCGTCGTCTCGGACGCTCGCTTGGTATTGATCTTGTACCCTTCAAGACTTGCACGTACAACTGCGTGTATTGTGAATGCGGCGCCACAACGCATAAGACCGTGCAGAGACAGGAATTCTTCCCGGTTGAAGAAGTCCTTTCTGAACTTTTTGATTTTTTATCAACATCGCCCCGCCTTGATTATGTTACCTTCTCGGGCTCTGGAGAACCAACTCTTTCGCTGTCCATTGGCGAGGTTATCCGTTTTATCAAGGACCGGTTTCCCGCTTACCCGGTTGCAGTGCTCACCAATGGCAGCCTGTTATCCGATCCCGATGTGCGCAGGGATTTGCTGTCGGCAGATGTCGTACTCCCTACACTCTCAACCGTGAATAAAAAAACATTCCAGAAGATACACCGTCCCGTGCCTGAAATCAATACGGCGGAGGTCTTTGAAGGGCTTATCCAGTTCCGCAATGAATATACCGGGCAGATCTGGCTTGAGGTGTTCATCATCCCGGGTGTCAATACTTCAGATGAGGAACTGGTCGGTTTGCACGACGCAATCCGGGAAATTCGTCCTGATCGCGTACAGCTGAATACACTCGACCGACCGGGCACTGAGGATTGGGTTCGCCCGGCAGATCCGGCTGAACTTGAGCGGATATTGAAAATAATAGATTTCTCATCTGCCGAAACGGTTGAGTTGCCCGATTATCCGACTTTAAAATCCCAGTGTGCCGAGGATCCGGCCGGGCAGATCTGTGAGATGCTCAAACGCCGCCCCTGCACGATCGATGACATTACTGCTGCTACTGGTATGCACCGTGTTGAAGTTTTTAAGCTCCTGCGTGAAATAGCAAAGACAAAAGATCTGCAGGAAAAACGAGAGGACCGGGGTATCTTTTATTATTTCAGGAATTAGCGTGTCAGGATAATCCTCGAAAAGGAGGCACACCCATTATTCGTCAGATAAGGGTCTGAAATAATTTTGGTGTTTTCTTACAACCTGAGCGAGCATATTAAAAAACCGGTTCCGGATATTTTCAACATACAGGGCTTCCATTATGTCGAGAGCCGCACGGTCCTGTGTCATGAATCGAACCGGTTCTACCTGAATGGTGTAGGAATTTTTATTCCGCTCCCAAAACCAGTCGGCACTCCCGAATTGAATATAGTCAGGATCGATTATTGTGATCTGCATTAAATCCTGAAATAATTCCCGTCCCGGATATGAGTTCTCAATACAGAGCGCAAGGTATGCGATACGGTATTGCACGTCCCGGACAATTCCGGCATAGGGCGCAAGTTGTGCAAGATTGTGGTCATCCGGTTCTTTCTCATGGACAAAATGGCCATAACAGCACTGAATGGTAAAACAATGGGGAACCGTTGAAAACTCTTTGAGCAGAACAAGAACCGGGGGATATATTGATCCTTTGTTGATCTCATCCTGTAAACCGGAAAGAGCCTCGTTTCTTGCTTTTTTATAATCCGGATGACTGACAAATGGTCTTGCTTGTCGGAATGTTTCCATCGCGATACCGTTGTTAAATGGGAAATAATCAGGGAGGTCTCATCGTTTTATCCATCATCAGGCCACATGCAAAGTGGACTAGAGTTTCCCGATACATGTCTGGATGAATGTACCCAGTTCACCTGCATCGGTCTGTATCGTCTCTATTCCTGCTTCAGAGAACACATACCCCGGTCCCTTTCCTGTGATATCTTCCCGGGTTGCGACAACAGCCGGTTTGAATGTCAGGAGGAAGTTTGCCACTGGAATGCCCTTTCCCTTCATCACCTGCTGATGAGGGTTTGCAATGACTTCGGTCCGTTCTACTTTCCTGCCTGGGATATCGATGTCTACAAGGGCAAAATAGGGAGCCTCCCCGAAATGACTGCTTATGGTTCCCTCATGATCAGCCAGTGGTACGGCATACCGGATTTTTGTGGCATGCCAGGGTTCATAGTGGAGAACGGTGCGATCGACATTCGGGACGGCTTTAACAATTTCCTGTTCGATCCGTTCGCTGATCTGGTGTGCTTTTTCCAGGTTGGGGGTACGGAGCGTGATATCTGCTTCCACAAACACATATCTCCCTGAGTTTCTCCCCAGAATTTTTTTGATTTCGACAACAGCGGGATCGCGAATGATAGTTGATCGTATAGTATCCAGGGTCTGATGGTCGATTGAGGCATCAAGCAGTACCCGCATGCCGCTTACCATGATGCCCCAGCCGGCTTTTACAATAAGGGCGGCTACGATAATCGCGGCGATACGGTCAACCGGCAATTGCAGAAACTGTCCCAGCAGACCGAAGAAGACAACGGTTGATGAGAGCACATCGGACGTGAAGTTTTTCCCATCGGCAATAAGGCTGGGAGAATTGTATTGTGTTCCCATATGGACTTCATACCTGCCAAACAGGAACGGGACCAGGATCAGGGCTGCAACCAGGACAAGGATCCATCCGCTGAATGTATGAATTTCTGAAGGGGCAAAGATCGCCTGGTACACAATCTCGTACGCTGTACCGAAGAGCAGGAGGGAAATGATGATTGCAACAATGTTTTCTACTTTATAGAGGCCGTAGGGAAACGTACTGCTCTTCCTACGGGAGATAATGAGACCGAGAATAAGTGCGCCGGATCCGAATATATCGATAAAAGAATGAACCGCATCCGCCATGAGCGACAAGCTTCCCGTAGATAATGAGAGGAGAATCTTGACAAGTACCAGCCCGATATTTATCAGGAATGAGAATATCGCCACCTTAAGAAGGATTGTGGCATCCTTTTGTTCCCTGTTTGCCATATAAATCTGTTCTTAATCTGTTTTCGGGTTAACAGGACAAGTATCTGTTAGCACCCGTGTCAACAGCAATTGGCTGATGAATTGCCTGAATCCTCTCGTTTGACTATACGGAGCCGGAATCTTCAGGTGACTGGGTACCTGTGTCCATAGTCTGGATGGTGTTTTTTATGCCCGACACCTTCGGGCAGGCACCTGCATTCCGACGCGGGCAGATACCATTTTGCCTGCGCAGGCACCCCTCGATTTCAAGGGCTTTGCCGTGAATGAGGGCATCAGCGATCTTGCGGTGCACCTCGTGGATATCCCGCCAGACTGTCTTACGGGAAACCCCGAGAACTTCTGCTGCCTTCTCCTGCTCCAGATCCTGCAGATCGATCAGATCCAGCACTGCAATCTCCTCAGGTAACAGAGAGACAACCTCTTTATTTTCGTTTGGGTTGCACTGCGGCGCATAGCACCGTGATACTGCGCCCCCTTCGATAGATCGGTTCATCCTGGGACGGCCTCGCCGACGGTAACACTTTCCCTCAACCTCGTTGGGTGTCATGATGCGTCATTTCCTTTTCAAGATTATCTGCCAGTTTTCGAATGGCTTGTGCTGCTGGGGATGGGCCCGCCTGAGTAACGGGAGATCCGGCTCTTACAGATTCAATGACCTGGGGATCGAAGGGAATCATACCGATTAAGGGAATACCTTCTTCATTGCACCAGTGTTGAATCGTTTTCGTGAGGGACTGCTCAAGATCAAAGCGGTTGATTGCGACAAAGATCCGTGGCCGGAACTGGCGGCAGACTTCCACCACCCGTTTGAGATCATGGAGACCAGAAACGCTTGGTTCGGTGATGATCAGTACCATATCCACACCACTGATCGTAGAGATGAGCGGACAGCCGGTTCCGGGTGGGCCATCGATCAGGAACAGATCAGAATTCCGATCCCGCTCCATTGCCATTTTTTTCACTGCGTGGACAAGCAGCCCGGAGTTACCAGCGCCCGGCACAAGCCGGGCATGTACCAGGTGACCCCGTGCTGTCTCTGAATACATAATCTCGCCAGTCTGTCGTGGCTGCATCCGTATGGCTACGGGGCAGATGTGGACGCATACGGCACACCCTTCACAGCGGATGGGATTGATCTTGTATACCTCCCCGTCGCGTGAAATCGCACCGAACCGGCAGTGTGATTCGCATTCCCCGCACTGCGTACAGACTGCGGGATCGATCACAGCAGTTTTCATCCCCATGAATGGCGTTGTATCGATCAGTTTTGGGCTAAGAAGGAGCTCAAGATTCGAGGCGTCGACATCGCAGTCTGCAAGCACGAGATTTCCATGGAGCAGTTGGGCAAGTGCAGCGGTGATCATCGTTTTACCTGTCCCTCCCTTGCCGCTGATAACTGCAAGCCGGATCATCGATTCACCCCCCCGCAAGCGTGCTGCATTTGACATAGAGGGCGATAAAAGCATTCTGCCATTCCGGCCGGACACGGCAGAGGAGATCTCCCCTGCACTGGATTGCAGCAATCTCACGTTCAAATGGAATGGTCATCATAACCTCAAGGTCATGATCCGTGCAGAATTCAAGAGTTGCCTTATCGTTCCCATCGCTCCGATTGATGACGATACCTGCGGGGATACCAAGCCTGCCAGCCACATCAACAGCAAGTCGCAGGTCATGCAGGCCAAACGGCGTTGATTCTGTGACGAGGATACAGGCATCACACCCGTCAAGCGTTTCTACCACCGGACAGGAAGTACCCGGTGCAGTATCGTGGATCACAACAGGATCTTCCGATGCCAGATTTTTTGCTGCCCTGATGATAGGTACAGCATGGGGGTTTCCTGTGTCAAGCCTTCCAGAAATAAGCTTCAGGTTAGGCAGGGGTGTGGATATTGTTGTGGTTCCAATCCGTTTTGGCTCTTCGTGGATGGCATCGTTCGGGCAAACCAGCGTGCATCCCCCGCAGGAGTGGCAGAGCTCGGGAAAGAAGAGGACCCGGTCGCTCAGCACGGTGATTGCGCCATACTGGCAGAACTCCCCGCACAACCCGCAGTGCTGGCAGGTATTTTCATCAACAACCGGCACCGGCACCGTAACTTCAGTTGTAGTGGCAGGAGCCGGAAAGAAGAGGTGGAGGTTGGGTTCTTCAACATCACAGTCGACAAGTGTAACCTGTTCGGTCCGGGAGAGCGTGAATGCGAGATTTGCGGCTACCATACTCTTACCTGTACCGCCTTTCCCGCTTGCAATTGCGAGTTTCATTTGTTGGCCCGTTGGGATATCATTGGTACGATCTCGTGACAGGTTGTACCGCCATTCGGCGTCTTATAATGATTGTTCAAGCGTATTTTTTGTGAACTGATCGAACGCATCCTTAACCGATCCTCCGGCGTGGACTGTGTACATTGTAATCCCTGCAGCAGCGAGAACTTCACGGGCATTCCCGCCGACCTGCCCGCTGATCAATGCTTTAACCTCTTTTGCTATAAGCAACTGGGCTGCTTTAGGACCAACACCCCCAGCACTATCTGCGTATGGGTTCTGGATCGCTTCAAAAGATCCTTTGTCACTCTCGATAATGATAAAATACGGTGCCCGACCAAACCTCTCTTCAGTGAGGGAGTCCAGTGTTGTTCCTTTTGATGTAAAACAAATCTTCATGATCTCAACCTTTTATTATTACTCATATGCGCATAATGCTATAAATATATGGATAATGGCAGAAGTGGAGGACAAGTATTCAAGAACTCTCCATTCATGTAAATGAATTTCCTGCACAGTGGGTCACTTGGAAATCATTATGGTGAATATGAGTCCATTTTGTCCCGACTCGGCAAATTATGCAAAAAACTGAGCGGAATCGCTCGCTTATTTGTGATACACCAGGGGATTCATCTGTTACAACAAGTAATTTTTATCATCTTCCGGCAAGATTGTTGATCTATCATGGCCACAAAAGAAATATTTCATGGTGTCCCGGGTATCCTGCGCCCATTCAGGGAATTTATTGAGGAAAATGGCCTGAAAAAAGGTGACCAGATTGTATACTATGGTGTCCCGGGCACTTGCACACCCTTTATCGAGCTGCTCGCGTTTGCACTCCGCTCGCTCGAAGTTGAACATGTCTTTGTTCCGTTCGTTAATGAGAGCAAGGCAAAACAAATTTTTCATGTCGAAGATATCGGGATGCAGGTACGTAGTGAGCCGGCGGTCCTGAAGCCCACAGCAATTGTCGTCATGGGCGGGCTCTCTATGCCCAATGTTCCAATCAAAGCAGAGCAGATAAATGCCGCCATTGCCAAGCGTCCTGGTGCACTGGTAATCGGTATCTGTTTCATGCATATGTTCGAGAAGTCCGGGTGGCTGAATGCAATCTCTTTCGATTGTCTGATCGATGCAACTATCGATCCGGTCGAGGTCACGAAAAAAGACTGAATAATTTATGGTTTTAACCAGGGGGTCAGGGTCTACTACAAATCCCCCTGCCATTTTTGCTAATCTGTTACCTGGCCTCGGAATACTTAAACAGGAGTTCTGTCACAGCCTGAATCTCAGAACCTTGTTGCTTGACTGCCTGGACATAGGTATCAAAAACCTGATCGGTGGTGACATGGAGGGCTGGTTTATACATATCAGCATGAAGCGTCAAATCAAAACACCGGGCTTCGGCTTCTGTTAGATTGAGCGCCCGATATTCCCCGGTATGGGCTACGAAGACGGGGTTTGAGGGTCTGTCTGTGCGGAGAACAAGGGATGCGAGTGGTGTGGAGGGGATAGGCTCGGCAATACTGATGAAAACATCGTCAAGGCTTTGTTCAGCAATGAAGTTTTTGGACTGTTCGTAATCATCAGGGCTTTCGGTTGGGTATCCGACTATAAAACTCCCGGCAACCTTGAGGCCGTGCTGGCGGCACCGGGCGATGGCCTCCTCTACCTGCCGGATCTTTACACCTTTCCCCATCTGATGGAGGAGGGAATCACTTGCGGATTCAATACCAAAAAAAACCCATCCGATGGTATACTTACGGATTGCTTCGAGAACCTCATCGTTAATGCAGTCGACCCGGATATCCGGTGACGATACGTTCCGGTTCCCCATTACTCCGGCAAGTGCTGCAAGCAGCTCAACAAAGGCACCCGTGTTGATCTCTCCATGGTGGGTTTTGTAGAGTGAACCGGTCCCTCCACTGATGGAAATACGCTGTGCACCGGCTTTTTTAAATGCCTTCACTTCTTCAACAATGGCCGGGATCTCCCGGCTCCGGATTGTATGACCGAAAAGCCGCGGTACCTGGCAGAATGTGCACGCACCAGAACATCCCCGGTGTGTTTCAATATAGACATTAGCACCCCGGACATTCTGCGTGCCGATATCTTTGGGGATGAATGGCAGCGGGTGTTCGATGGATTCCGGAGGTGATGCTGTTCTCACGATATTTTTTTCATCAGACCTGAACGCAATACCCTTTGTCTGATCGGTTATCCCCTCCCGGACAAGGGATACAACGGTTTCTTCCCCCTCCCCGAGAACTACGGCACTTGCATCAAGTTCACCAAGGACAATATCAGGATAGGCGGATATGGGGCCCCCTACATAGCAGGTACCCCCATTCTTTCGGTGACGGGTGACAAACGAGCGGATTTCAGGGTTGAGAAGGTGAAGTGTAGAATACAGGCTTAAGAAAACGATGTCCCTGGTACCCGCTTGAAGATCCTTCTTAAGCGACACCTTATAGCCCATATCTTTGAGAATGCCTGCTATGAGCATAGCGCCATATGTATAGATGCCGGGAGAAATGATCGTGAGTTGCATATTCTGATTACTAAAATAGTGTGGTATTCATCCTATAGAAAATACCGGTAATTACCCTGATGCAAGGATGTATGACCCAAGTTCAGAATTTGCATCGTTATGTATATGCGTTTGAAGTCTGGATGAAAAACAGCAAATACCTTCATGGTCATGCCAATGATTATCTGCTTCTATAACGCAAAAAAAATTAGATATTTGCTCTCTTACGGTTCCTGAGCTCTTTTGGCGTGCTGTTCCAGTCAGCGATGTCATCCAGATGCTGGTCATCAACCCAGCCGCTTTTAACCTCATCCCGGTGGTCAAACTGCCGGACATAGGGTTTTATGTCGATCAGGGGTGTCCCATCCAGTACATCAACTCCTTCCACTTCCAGAATGTTTCCAAGTACTTTCCGGAGTTTGACAATTGAGAGTCCTAACGGGTTCGGGCGGTTGAAATGCCGTATGGCAAAGATCCCCCGCTCCTTTTCACCGTCAAGGAATGGTTTCTGGAGAAGGCATGCGTCTGTTGCACGATCGAAACAATAGAGCAGGTACAGATAGGTGAATGATTCGATGTCACGCAGCCCTTCAGAAAATTCAGGAAAAACTTCTATATATCCTATGGCCGGATTAAAGACCCCCTGGATGGGGGTATTCTCCTGTTCATGATGTTCAGAGTGGATGACCCCAATCGGATGGAAAATAATTTCTTTATTACGCCAGTTTTTTGCATGCTCATCAGATATGTTCATGATAATGAGTCCTCTTTACCTCAGATTTTGATTAACTTCGGAAAACCTGCTGGAACTGTCTCGCATTGGTCGATGGAACCCCACTGATGAAGACAGCTCCTGAACGCTGTGCCAGAAGGAAAACGAAGTTCCTCACACTTAATTATTTTAATTTAAATACGTTAAATATTTATTTTGTGCATTTGAAAACAATTTTTGTTTGATCTTTACTCTGTCAGTCAGGGTCGGATTGAACAGTAATGCGAATTTCCTCATATTCCCAAAACTCATTCCGGAACGTGCGAGGGGAATGGCTGAATGGTTGACGAATTAAAAAAAAAGATTGATCTGATCTTTTACCTTGCGGGGATAATCAGTGAGCGCTCGCCGGCGGGCATGAACTCACGGATTGCACCACGTGCAAACTCGCGGCGGGGTTCGGCAAAGTCGAACTTCAGCGACGGGTCTGCGAAACAGATCTTGATCAACGGGGACAGGGACCATGCATCGCCCATACCATAGTGGGCACTACCGACAATTGCGGCGTATTCTCCCTGGTGACCGACGTTCATTGCATAGTTCGGGTAGTTCGGTCCACGGAGCTCGCCGATACAGCCTTCGTCAGGTCTGATGGAGAGCGAGTTTGCGGAACCGCACTGGTCCTGAAGGTCGTAGCCGAAGAAGCCGAGACGTGACCAGCCTTCCTTGTGGGCAAGCATGGACAGGTACCAGCCGTTCAGGCCAGCGTTGGAGTTACCGGTGGCGATTGCACAGGTAAGACCGGATGCAGCTGCGAGAACACCAGCACGCTGGGATCCACCGAAGTGGTCTTCCATAAGGGTCGGGAACTGCTCGTACTGCTCCATACCGTAGAGTGTAACTTCGGTAGCGAGCTCATTGACGAGATCCTGGGTTGGCTTGACCTTGTCCTTGGCTGACGGGCTCTTCCAGTTGACTTTGTACTTGTCCTTGATGTAATCCATACCGTAGTAGGTGTAGTCATCGAGGATGTTGTCGGTGTATGCAGCGGTTGCATACTGGGTGAACCCGACACCACCGGACATGTAAGATCCGAGCCAGATCTGGTCAAAGAGCATTGTACCTGCACCGACGACTTCAAGGGCTGCCTTGGCGGGGTCGTTGGGATACTTGCGGTCTGCCTGTACCATATCGGAGAAGTGTCCGAACTTGATACCACCTGGCTCGTTCGGGCCACGTGCACGGCGGGCGGGCAGGATATCTGCCATCTGGATAACACCAGCGTGCTTTGCGGCGAATGCGAGGTCAGCGACTGCTGCCTCACCGGCACACATGTGGTAGGCACCGATAAAGGACATACCGATCTGCATTGCAGACCAACGGGAGGTGGTTCCACCATCGCAGGTCCTGCTGACCGTTGTGGGGATGTGCACTGCCTGGAACATCGACTTGCCGACTGCAGCTTTCAGTTGTGCAGCCTGCTTTGCCGGGAAGAGCTTGTCGAGGTTTAAGACGAACTGGGGCTCGAGGTCGTCTACCATCTCGTCGTCGCCAGTGAAAACCTTGACGTAACAGTCGTCGACGAGTGACGGGTGGGTCTCGACCATGTGTTCCTGGACGACAGCGCCGCCGGGCATTGCATGGTTGAGCACGTGGAGGTACTCGTTGATGGTTTCAGGGGTGACTTCCTTGCCGAGACGCTTCTGGAGCGTGTTGTGGGCAAGGTCGAGGCCTACGATGATCGTCCGGCGGATGTCGTCCCACATCTGCTGCATAGCAGAGTTGTTGACGAAGTGAAGGTCGTCGCCTTCTACAAAGACACCGGTGCCGCTGACCTCGTAGGTCATCAGCTGGCGCTGACCGAGCGGGATACCGCCAAGGTGGCAGCGCTTGGGGTCATACGCAGAAATGCCACGGTCCATCTCGACCTTCTTTCCGGCCTTGAGGAACTCCATCTTACGTTCGGACTGCTCAAGACCTTCGCGGCCGAATACGGTTGATTCTGCCTTTGGGTCCTCTGCAAACTTCTCCTTCATTGCCTTCAGGAAGAGTTTCTGGGTCCTTTCGATTTTTGCTGCTTTCGCCATGTTTTATCACTCCTTTGGCATGAAGCCGTATTTTGTCCTCAGCGAGTGGATGCGCTGGATATACTCGATCAATTCGGGGTCGTCACGGTAAGCAGTGCCTGCCAGTGAGTGGTAGATGGTGGTGTTTGCCTTGAGCCATTTGTTGTCCATCGGCTTGCCGACTTTGACTTCTGCGTCGAGGGGCTCACCGATCTGGTTCTTGACATACTTGACAACGCCTGCCTTCTTATCGATGATACAGCGCTGGAGCATATCGAACATCATACCGTTCTCATCGAGACGGAGGGAGTGTCCGTGCACGGTTGCTCCACGGATACCGCAGAGTGCGGGGTCGAAGAGCTCGGTGTTGACGAGATCCTTGGCATATTTTTCAAGGTCTCTCTCACGGCATTCGATAATCTGACGGCCGGACAGGGTACCTGGGTCAATGCCGCGGAAGCGGTATGATTCGAGGTATGACCTGAGGTATGGCTGGCAGGGTGCATTGTACATTGAGTCTGCGAACTGGATGTAACGAACGCGGTCGCCGGCCTTTGCGCCGTCGGTCGGGGTTACCAGCTTGCGGACTGGACAGTTGGGTTCCTGCTGCTCGGAGAGCGGGGGGTGTGCACTCTTATAGGCTGAGCCTGGTACACGGTGTCCCATGATAAGGACGAGGTCCTTGTCAGTGACATCCCGAATCTTGGTGAGCTTGTGGTTTGGGTCCAGCTGCTTGCGCCTGTTCTCGGCGACAATGGTCTGGCCGGGATAATACTGGGGTTTGTATGCCATTATTTTATCACTCCAATGTTTCCTTCTTTTTCAAGAGTTTCATAACTGACGAAATGACTTCCGCCATCTTCTCGCGGGTGGGGGTCTGGCCACGGGTTACACCGCTCACGATTGCCATCACCGTACCTTTGGTACGGATCTTGTCTTCGGGCGGCATTACAACCGAGGTCTTCACTCCCTCACGCGCAAGATCCTCATAATCAATCGGGGACTGGGAAACTACGATTGCCTTCACATCACAGGCTGCAAGAATAAACCGCACCTTGTGTACCACGTGGGAACGAACGTTCCCATGATGGAGGATGGCAACCTTATGTTTCTCGATCTGGACGATCTCTTTTTGAGTAAGCCCAAAATAAGCGCCGAGTACGGATCCCCCGATTTTCGGTGCATCCGGCGGCACGCCACTTCCGGCATTCAGTACCAGCGTACTGATACTGTATTCGACGCCTTGTTGTCTGAGGCCTGAGGTAATGTCGCACACCGGCTTTGTCACGTGGCGGCGTCCGGGAGACATCCCGACCACGATAACATCCGGGTACCGGCACTCGGAGATGGTGCCCCGTTGGGCAATCCCTCCTCCTTTACCCATGCCCATCGCCTCGCGGCAATCAACAACCTGGGTTACTCGTCCAATCGGCATGATTATTTTATTCCCTGAATGATAATTGGCCTTGACTTGCTACTGGGATCAGCAAGCCCAAGCATTGATTTATCCGCATCCGGACCGTACTTGCAGTAGTCCACAAGTGACGGTTCGGTTTTCATGAATTTACCTTCCTGAATACGGAAGGAAAAATCGGTAAAAACCGGCTCGATTGCGGCTTGCAGTGCGGGAATCACATCACGGTTTTCGAGCTCAAGCAGAATGGTGCCTACATGAACCTGAAGGGGTATTTCCTGGTCTCCGACAAGGATTGTCTTCCTCATGGGGTGAGGGTTGGACTGTCCTTTTGCGGGTCCGTAGGGAATAGTCGCCGGCAGGCGTGGCCCGTTGAGAACCATACGCCGGACGCCGGCAACACTGACTACCTTGTTCAGTAAGCGCTCTGTTGTCTCAGGATTGAGCAGGCGCTCGGTGATTATCCTGCACTGGGGGAACGTGGCTTCGGTCATTCGTATCTGATGTGGGTCTTAAATGCCCTTTGCAATTGCCTGTATCGGCTTCTTGAATGCGTCAAGCTGTCCGAAGGTGTCCTGGTAGATCTTGGATGTGTGTTCGGGTCCGAACATCTGGGTGCCTGCATCGAGTGCACAGGCTGCGACGATACAGGGGATACCTACACCGGCTGCGTGCCTGGTTACGACGTGGTTACCGTTGAATACACCGGGACCGCCGCCACCATAGATTGAGTGGCTGAAGAACGAGAAACCGACTGCAACACCCATTGCACGACCGAAGTCGGAGCCAGGGAGGCCGGTTTCGTGCTCGAGCAGATCGTTGAAATAGAGCAGGGTTGAGGAGACTGCCTGGGCGAACCTGCCTGCACCACAGTTGACCATGGTTGCTGCAAGGGAACCGGCTGATGCATAGGCGTTCCAGAGCATGGGGTCCTTGGTGTCGTAGAAGATGAAGCCGCTCTTGCCCTTCTTGCCTGCCTTGATGACCTTGTCCTCAATGGCACGCTCGACGAGGCTCTGCACGACAGTACCGATGGTACCGGTCTTGCCGTTTTTCTTGACGAGGTCGCAAACGATGTTGTTTGCGTTAAGTCCCTGGTATGCGTAGAGAAGGAGCTGGGCACGCTCGAACGGGCCGACTGCGTTACCCATCTCGAACTGGCCTGCCTGTTCGAATGTTGATGAGAGTGCGGCACCCTGGACTGCATTCCGGTGGGTCATCATGACCGCGTGGTTTGCCGGAACGTTACGGAGTGCGTAGCCGAGACCTTCGTTGTTCTGCGGGATGGACAGAATCGAGACGACGTTGCCGCCCTGCATGTCCATGGTCTGCGGGTAGGTACCCCAAACTGCTGCCTTGATGTAGGAACCGTCGAACATGCCAACCTTGTACTGGTCAATGACCGCGTAGGTGGTGGCTGCTGCGACAACGGTTGATGCGACATCGTAGGTTGCTGCTGCATCCATACGGGCAGTCGGACACTCGACGAGGAGCATCTTGCCGCCGCCGATCTTAGTGATCTTGGTGTTGTCGCCCTCGGTAACCTGGACCATGTCCTTGATCTTTGCCGAGATTGCGTCACAGTCCTTGACACAGCTGCAGCTCATGCTGCGGCCGAGAATCTGGTTCGACTTGCCGCCGACCTTTCCGGTCTTTAAGGCGTCCTCGATACCAGCGAGATTGACTGCAACGGTCCTCTTGGTGAGATCAATGACCTGAAGTGCACCCTTGTTGGTCAGCGGACTGATCTTGTCAAGAGTGACATTGCTCTTTAAGAGCTTACCCTCATCGTCGTAGAGGTCGATTGTTTCTTTGTATTTTGCCATTTGAATTCCTCCAAATTTTCAATTAACTGCGGTACAATACTGTCACTGAACGATGGTGTGTACTAATAGGAACACTGATGGTGAATGAAAGTCACTATTGCACGTCCCCTAAGATGGGACATTGAATAATTCCCAATTTCGCAATATAAGTGTTGCTATTTTGTATTGACGACGATTATTATTAAAAAATTTAAATAATATTTAAAAGCGAAGCAATGTTCAAATATTACATATATTTCACATTTCATTGTTTTACGCAGTAAGAAAAAAATTAATGAAATGTTGTTTTCAATGCTATTATTACAGGGGATTTTTGCTATTTTGTGATGCGCTCTTATAAAAAATATGAGGTCGTGATAATGCAGTTACCTGCATTATTCTGCCTCTTGTTTTATCATTTGCAGTGCGATTTCAAAAATATTAAATCAGATTTTCTGGTACAGGTTGCCGTACACGATCTGACCTTTCTTTTTCTTGTGACGCTCGCCGGTGTCACCTATATAGTGAGCGAATTTTGCTTTTACTCCGTCAATTTCCAGCTCAGCCTCTCCTGCGGGCTTGAAGCCTGGCATCATGACGTCGATCGCGCCAAAGATGATGATATCTCCTTCTACCAGCTGCCCGCCGACTTTACTTGCTGCATTGCCTTTGATAATTGTCCGGCCGCCCTCTGCATGGGTCATGACATGGACATCGACATTACCGTTAACAGTAATCTCGCCGCCAAGCATGTACATGCCAAGGTCACTGCCAGCATTACCTTTGACAAGGATCTTACCGCCAGACATGCCCCGCCAGTCACCACGGTAAGCTGCGCCGAGGTAATTGCCGGCATTGCCTTCAATGGTGATTTCGCCACCTTTCATGGCTAGCCCGGCAAATGCTTCTACATTGCCTTTTGCAAGAAGCTTGCCTCCGGTCATCCATGCGCCGACATACAGGTCAGCGTTGCCTTCGATGATGAGTTCCCCGGCACTCATTTTCATGCCGAGATACTTGACCTTCGATACATCCCCTTTGACAACAATCTTCGTGTCCGCTGCAGTTGCTCCTGCACTGCCGCTGATTTCGAAATAGTTGCCCAGAGTTGAAGGTGTATTGCCCTCGAACACCGGGAGTTCTGCAATCTGGGATGCTGCCTTGCCAGCAAACGCATCCGGGGATATTGTGTCCGCCTCAAGATATAGTGCAGGCGGGTTTTTCATGGTGATAGTTACAGTATCCATGGTCCACACCTACACGTGTGTTGCATCGACTTCAAGGGCAAACGGGTTCGGGACAAAGTGATGCCCGAGTGATTCATAGTTTGCCTGTGAGATGCTGTAGTATTTCAGGAACTTCTCATTGATGTCGCGCATTACCTGGGGGTTGTCGTTGACCTTTGCATTGACCCAGAGTGTACGCTTGTTGCCGGTTGCAGCAATTTCACCATTGGTGACAACTTCAACTCCGCTCTTGAAGACATGGGCACAGCGTGAGAACGCGGTTTCGATGTCGTCGGGGTTTGCGACCGGTTTCTCCGGGTTGAAGTTGTATATTGCGACATCTGCATCCATGCCGGGTTTTAAACCGCCACAGATACTGGTGAGTCCAAGGGACTTTGCCGGGCCTGCACGGGTCATCTGGGCGAGCTCGTAGAGTGAGATTTCGCGGTCCAGACTGCCAATGCTGGTTGCGGAAAGGACTTTGTCCTTGTGTTTGAATGCATTGACCTGTGCTTCGCGTGCCTTTGTTGACATCAGCCACTTGATGACCCGTGGATAACGGGTGAAAGGACCTGCATTGGGATGGTCGGTGGTGATGAAGCAGCGCATCGGGTCTTTTGACATCAGGGCGATTTCAAGACCGATTGCCCACTGGATGGCACAAACAGAGATGTTTGGGCTGTAGATGTAGGGAACAACACCAGCTGCTGTTTCGAGTTCCACGTCGACGTTCGCCCACTTTAAGTGGTTGAGTCCGGTCAAGTGGTGTTCGAACGGACCGTCTGCTGTCATCGTTGTAGTCTCGTCAAGCGTGACATTGCCCGTATCGATGGTGATGTTCTTGTTCTTGTTGACGTAATCCGTGACCTCTTTTGCCTTGGACTCAAAGTTAGCCCATGTGTCGCCACCATAGGAGTGGAACTGGGTGTGGGTGAGGTGCATGACCTGCTCTCGACCGAACTTGTTCTTGGCCTTGAAGCCTTCTGCAAGTTTCAGTGTGTCAAGAGTAGTCTCATAACAACCCGGGTTACCGAGGTTGTTGGGGTGGATGTGCATTGAATGCGGGAGACCAAGGTATTCGTTTGCCTGGATGAGTCCTTTCACAATCTCTGCGGGAGTGATATCGAAATACGGGACCGGGTCGTTGACCGTAAGACAGTTAAGTCCCCATGCCCATGCTTCGGTGCCACCGGGGTTGACTACTTTAACTGCATACCCTTTGGTTGCACGGAGCAGCCATGCAATATATGCTGCGGTGTTCTCGACTTCGTTGTTCTTGAGGTATTCCATCACGAACCAGTTATTACCGAGAACCGGAAATGCGCCCTCATCAATGATGGGGGTATCGCGGATCTCTTCGTGAACGTGGCGGGAGAACATCGGAGGCATTGCAGCTTCCATTGCAGTAGTATACCCCATCTTAGCATACTCGTAACCCGTCTTGAACGTAGTCGGGATTGAATTACCGCCGCCCATGCGTTCATGACCTTTGGTTGGCGTGCAGGTGAACAGCTTGTCTTCAGGACGGTAGATGCGTCCGAGGTTGACTTTTGGACCGGCAATGTGTGAGTGGATCTCCACTGCTCCTGCCATGACGGTCATGCCCTTTGCATCGATAACCTTTGCACCGGATCCGACCTTGTCGACAATCTTTCCGTCTTTGATTGAGATATCTTTCTTGTCTCCTTTGATACCCTGCACCGGGTCGAAGACATGCCCGTTTTTAATGATATATTCGGTCATGGTTATGCCACCCCTTTGATCTTCTTCACACGATCGCGGACCATGATGAGGAATTCCTCATCTGTGAGCATACCTGCCGGAGGCTCAACGACTTTGCGCATATCAATCGGAACGTTATCCATACGATATGCGTTTCCTCCCACTTCCACGCCGGCAAATGCGACGGGAACGTGAAGTTTGGAGACTCCGCTCGTTGGGGTGAGATGCGGATCAATGCAGACTGATGGTACCTTTGAAATCTCCTTGACACATTTGAACGGGAAGTGTGCACCAGGATCGCTGCCGATAACCATAACGGCGTCAACTTCCTGGCGGGCGAGCAGATCGATTGAGCTCGTGTCACCGGGGTTGTACCGTGCAAATCCACGGGTAAGATCGACGGAGTAGGGGAACCCGAACTGCCACGCGAATACTTCTCCGGAGCCGGTAACGTTGTAGTGGCCCCGCATCGGCATGATGGATGCCTTGGTGTAATCGTTGAGGTCTTTGGTGACCGCAATGGCTTCATCAATGTTGTGGTTTTTCGAGAGCGACTGGGTAACACCCATACCGAAGAAGATGATTACAAACCGTCCTTCCTTAAGTGTCTGTGCGGCTTCGTAGATCTTCTCCTTGGGGATACCTGCGACAACATCGGGGAGCCATTCGCCTCGGAATGCGACCCTGAATGCATTGAGCAGTTCATAGTCGCGTCCCTGTTCGATCTGCAGGTGGACATCGGCCATCTTTGCCGTGTCGGTAACCCGTGGATCGACAACGATGAGTTTACGGCTCTTCTGTCCTTTGCCGGTAAAGAACCCGCGGGGGAAGATAGAGTACCGGGCCATGTGGCGGGGGTGGGCATGTGCCGGGTTGCAACCCCAGAAAATAACACGGTCGGCACGATTTTTAACTTCCCCGAGTGTACAGCTTGGCAGGCCAATGTCCTGAACGGCGATAAGCGTAGTGCCGTGGCAGACCGCAGCGGTGTTGTCACAGCATGCACGGGTCAGTTCAGCGATCTCGTTCCCAACACTCTGTGCTTCGCAGTTTGTGGAACTCCAGCCGTACATGAGGGGTTTCTTTGCCTTTGCAAGCACGTCTGCTGTGTAGTCAGCAGCTTCTTCATAGCTGATCTCTTTCCAGGAACCATCCGGCTGCTGGAGCCGTGGGCGGGTGACCCGGTCTGTTGCCTGGGAGTGCATGAACTTTTCCGTTCCGATTACACAGGCGTTATACACTTCAAGAATCTTTTTACCATCATCGGAAACGATGATTTCAAGATCATCGCAAAGTGTTCCACAGAATGGACAGATGACATCAGGAATAGCCTTGGTCATCAGATTTCACCCCTGCATGCTTTCTGAACGAGTTCGATACCGAGAAGTATCGGTTCGTTCATTGCGATCTCAACTTTTACCGGGGTGCCCTTAAACGTCGGCATACCCGTCGAGTATGTGTTGGGGTTTACAATCATGTTGGCCCATGGGCCCATTGGGATAAATCCAATGCCGGGGTGCGGTCCCTGAGTGGTCTCAATCGCTTTGACAACTACGCTTCCATAGTCACTGGTTACCCGGACATTGGTGTTTTTCCATGCACCGAGTTTTTTAAAGTCTGAGTTGTCAAGTTCGATGATCCCCGCAGCTGTGCGGTAAAGGGGTTTCTCCTTTCCCCCTTCTATGGCCACACCCTGCTGGATGCTCCGCCCCGAGATTAAGTTTACTTGTATCGTTGCCACGATATATTCCTCCAATATAATTAGAAAATGATGGTACAATATTTCCAATATCCACTACATTAATGCCGTTATTGTGACACTTTTGCTGGACAGATGGAATCATTACACCACCGGATTATCGATATTATTTCTTGAACTCCGTGATGGGGCTGGGTCCAAGTTCGTTGATGACGTTGACGACATCAGTGACGACTTTACCCCACTTTGCACCTTCTGATGCGGAGACAAAGGTCATCCTGAACCGGCGGTCATCAAGCCCGATGCTCTTCATCAGGCGTTTTACCATGAACATACGCTTTGCTGCCTTGTAGTTGCCTTCAAGGTAGTGGCAATCACCGAAGTGGCAGCCGGAGACAAGTACTCCATCTGCGCCATCGGCGAATGCCTTGAGCACGAACAGGGCATCGATACGCCCCGTACACATGACACGGACAATCCGTATGTCGGGTGGATACTGAATACGGCCACCACCGGCAAGGTCAGCACCGGCGTAAGAACACCAGTTGCAGATGATACCCAGAATCTTGGGTTGCCAGAAGCCGGGTCCACGTTCTGGTATTTTGAAATCTCCTGGTGCTGACATTTATTGCTCACCTCCGAGCAGGAAAGCATCGATCTGTGCGACGATCTGCGGGGTTGCGAAGTGGTTCATCCAGATGGCACCGCCGGGACAGAACCCACCACAGGTACCGCAGCCTTTACATTTGGCTTCAGTAACCTGCATGACCGTGCGTCCGTCTTTCTCTACAAGGGAAAGGGCACTGTATGGGCAGAGGTTGACGCACATTCCACAACCTGCACACTTTTCTTCGATACAGGTTGCGAAGTACGGTTCAAGTTCCACCTGACCCATGTGGATCGGGATGCTTGCTGCTGATGCAGCACCTTCAGCAGATGCTACGGTATCAGGGATATCTTTTGGACCCTGACAGACACCGGCAAGGAACACACCGGCAGTTGTTGTACCACAGGGGTTGAGCTTGGGGTGTGCCTCAAGGAGCCAGCCGTCCATTGAACAGGAGACTCCAAAGAGTTTCCGGGTTCTGTTCGTGTCATCAGAGGGCTGGATAGCAGATGCGAGCACAACGAGATCGACTTCCATATCAATGGGGCGGTCGAGCAGGGTGTCATCTGTCATGACGTGGAGGTTCTTTGTCTCTTTGTCTTCCAGAATGTTAGCTACACGTCCGCGGATGAACTTGGCACCTTCGTCCTGAATACGGTAGTAGAACTCTTCGTACATCTTACCGAATGAACGGATGTCCATGTAGAAGAGATACGGAATCGCACCGGGGATTTTCTCGATGATCTGGTGGGCATGCTTCAGTGAGTACATGCAACAGAACCGTGAACAGTATGGCTTGCCGATACCGGTATTGTCACGTGAACCTGCACAGAGCACGAATGCGACCCGTTTCGGGGTCTGGCCATCGCTCGGGCGTACCAGGTGGCCACCGGTTGGACCGGATGCACAGATAAGCCGCTCGAACTCAAGGCTTGTGATGACGTTTTCGTACCGCTTGTATCCCCACTCTTCTTTCTTCTCGATGGGGAAGATATCATACCCGGTGGCAAGAATTGCAGTTCCGACTTTCACCTTGATAAATTCGTCCTTGGACTCGAGATCGATTGCACGCTTCTCGGGACCGCAGGCAGTTACACAAAGACCGCACTTGATACAGGAATCGAAGTCAATGGTGTAGATCAGGGGTACGACCTGTGGGTGGTAGATGTAGATTGCCTTACGTGGTTTCATCCCGATTTCAAAGACGTTAGGCTTAACGACCGGGCAGACTGCATCACAGTCCCCGCAACCGTTGCAGCCACCGCCAACAAGACCCCGGGCTTCTGCTTCCTTGGGGGTAAGTACACCACGGGCTTTCTTGCGGATGGTGACATCGAAGTTGCCGATATACCCTTCAACGGAATCTACTTCAGAGTAGGTCATCAGCTCAATATTCTCGGCTCTGCCTACGTCCACCATCTTGGGTGTAAGGATACACTGTGAACAGTCGAGTGTCGGGAATGTCTTGTCGAGCTGGGACATACGACCGCCGATTGTCGGGGAGCTCTCAATCAGGTATGTTTTGATACCTGCATAGGCAAGATCGAGTGCTGCCTGCATACCGGCAACACCGGCACCGACAACCATCGCGGCCTTCTCAACCGGCACAGACTTTGGATAAAGATCTTGGAGAAGTGCTGCTTTTGCAACAGCAATCCGGACTGCATCTTTTGCCTTCTCGGTTGAACCCTCTCGGTCATGCATGTGCACCCATGAGTTCTGGTCACGGATGTTTGCCATCTCAAACCGGAATGGGTTTAATCCGCCTTCTTTTGTTGCCGTCCTGAAAGTTGGCTCGTGAAGACGGGGTGTGCATGCTGCGACGACGATACCGGTCAGTTTGTGATCCTTGATTGCTTTTTCAATTTTGCCCTGACCCGGGGTTGAACACATGTACTGATAGTTGTCAACGTATGCGACATTGGGGATCGTACTGGCGTATTCCTGTACAGCCATAAGATCCATTGATCCTGCGATGTTAGTACCGCAGTGGCAGAGAAAAACACCGACTCGTGCCTCCTGTTTTGTGGTGCTTCCGACCGCAGGTGCGGGAACCTGTTTTGAAGTTTCCTTCTTTACTTCCTGCTTCTTGGTATCGGTCTTTTTGGTAGTTGCTTTCTTCTTTTCAACCATCTTTCACACCTCACAGGACCTTCTGCAGGAATGGCTCACAGCTGATCGCATGAAGATCAAGCCCGAGATCCTGCGGACTCATTCCCTGTGCCAGTCCAAGAAGTTCGGCGAAGTGCAGTACGGGTAATCCGTACGAGACCCCGAATTTCTCCTGAATTTCGATCTGGCCACGGTCGAACTGAAGCTGACAGAATGGGCAGATATCGGTAAGGGCATCTACCTTCTCTTCCTTTAAGTTGATCAGCTTCTCGTTGGTGATATCCAGCGAGTGCACGATATCATACCCACGGACTCCGCCACCTGCTCCACAGCACTGCATTTTGTTGCGGTATTCAACCGGTGTTGCACCGACCGCCGCGACCAGTTCTTCCATCCAGGTCGGGTGTTCGGTATTGGACATAACTTCCTTTTCAAACTCACGATCCTTGTGTGGTTTTGTGAGATGACAACCATAGTGGACAGCGATACGTGCACCAGTCAGCGGGTTGGTAACGCTGTCACGGATCTTATCAACGCCCACAAACTTGTCATTATAAAGGAGTTCGGCGGTGTGGTACACATTAATCGTACCTTTGTACTCCATGTCTATTTCTTTGAGTACTTCATTGACACCATCTCGGAGATCCTTGTTGTGCTTGAGTTTATGATTAACTTCCCAGATTGATTTATAGCAGCCATTGCAGAGGAGGGCAATATCCATATTCATCTGCTCAGCAAGGACAAGGTTACGGGCAGCCATTGCATAGAATACATTGAGATCTATAGAGCCGAATGCGCCAGGAGCCGGGCAACAACTTGCTCCCTTGAGGGGAACCAGTTCGACGCCCAGTTTTTTCATTGCCTTGATCGATGCAGCTTCACATCCGGGGTAACGGTTCGGTGCAATGCATCCAAGATAGAATGCGAATTTGTGTTTTGCGCCATTTTCTGACATTGTATTTTACCCCTCCCGTTCCTTGACAATACGATCGGCATTGGCCTTTAGCTGATAATGGTCAAGGATTTTCTGGATACCCTTGATGTATTCAGGGTACATATGTGTTGTCGGCGGGTCACGGGTCAGGCCGAGCTTTTCACGGGCTGCCCTGTTGACATCGTTGTTGGGCACGCCATGGCCGGAGGAATAGATTGCTTGAACAGTCTTAAGGAAATTAACCGGAACGATATCCTTCTTGAAAGCGAGATTCCTCATTGCCATGATGACATCGGTTGGGGCAATGTCACGGGGGCACCGGTCTGTGCAGCTGTAACAGGTTGTACAAAGCCAGAGGTCCGGGTCGGTTAATGCTTCATTTTCAAGTCCGAGGACTGCTCTCCTCATAAATTTTCGGATACGATACGTGCTGCGGGGAGCAGACGGGCAGGAGCCGGTACATGTTCCGCACTGGTAGCACATGTGGGCGATAGTACGTGAGATTCCTCTTACCGTTTTTGTAAATTCGGGGTTTGAATCGTCACGAGTGTATCGCTGCTCTTGAAGTTTTTTCTCCAGAGCTTCAGGGTAACCTTTTATTCTTGTCATGGTGCACTCACGCCTTCTCCATTACTTTAAGGTTGACCCTTCCGGGTATCTCTTCCCTGACTTTGGATGTTCTCTTGGTGAAGAGCTTCTCCTTGATCCTCTTGAACAGATCGGTCTCCGTTCCTTTCATGCGGATTCCGGTCCTCTGGAGGACGATGATATCTTCACCCGGACATGCATTGACACACGCACCGCAGAGAATACAGAGATCCGTGTTGACGGCAATGGTCGGTTCGATCTCGTGTTTTAGCTCTGCTGCAGGTTTTGGGGACGGGAGATAGATCGCGTTTGCCGGACAGATCTCTGCACATGTCGAGCAGCCACCTGGGCACTTCTCCGCGTTGAAGGTAATTTCACCATCAAATATCTTTTCAACGGTGATTGCCTCGGTCGGACAGTTCCTTGAACACCATGTGCAGGTGCAGCAGTTATCCTGGATAATGCTGACTTTTCCATCGACTTTATCGGAGACAATCTCACGTTCAACCGTGATGCATTCTTCGGGACAAGCTTCGACACACACCTTACACGCGTCGCATTTTGTCTCATCCCAGATGACTTCGCCTTCGACTTTGCCTACTTCAGCAGTAAACTCTTTGTGTCTTACCGTTATTGCAGGACAAAGAGCACCGCACAGGCCACAGATCGAGCATTTCTCTTTATCAACAGTAAATGTCGTCTTGGTTTTGATTGCAGTCTGGCGATCCTTTGCACCGGCAACCGGGCCTTTGTACGTTCCTTCATAGGCCGGGACGTTGCGATCGATTGCATCCCTTGGGCAGACCTCTTCGCAGATCGTGCAGCGGACGCATTTTTCATCATCGATCTCCGCTTTCATATCGTATTGCGGGAACCCTTCCTTTTCAAGAATCGGAAGTCTCTCTTTACCATCGACTTTCAGAGTCAATGCATTGAACGGGCACATAATGACGCAAACACCACAATAAGAACACTTCTCTTCATTTACGTCGATTGGTGCTGCGTAGTTAATGGCTCCACGTCGTGATGCTCCTACAAGGCCAAGAATTATTGCCTCTTCGGGACAAGCATCGACACAGATACCACACCCTGTGCAGGTCTCTGAATTCAGGATAAGGTTGTTCACGTTCTGAAGGAGCCTCTGCTCCATCACAACGTTGACACCATCCTGCTTTTTTGAATACTTTGGAAACAATGCCATGAATTTTACCCTCGCGCTGTTCCTTTATTGTACCTTTGCCTGAGGTCTTGTTTCCCAAGGCCCGGCCAGCTTGATAACATCGTACGGGCATGCCTGGACACAAACGCCGCAACCGGCACAGAGCTCACTCTTGAAGTCAAGAACAATGGATTTTCCATCCTTGACTTTGTAGATCTTATCCTTGGATACAGAATCTACTGTATAAAGCTCCAATGCATCCACTGGGCATGCAACCACACAATTGTTACAGCCGGTACAACGTTCCATGTTAATGTGCACTGCAAATGCCATAATTTCACGCACCAGCTATGATCGATTACAAAATCGACTATCAAAAAGTGGTAGAAGAAGATAGATAAATGTTCTGAATTATGCTGCCAAAAAATCGATTTATATTACCCTTTTTTAATTTTAGTATATATACCCTTTATAAATGGTAATTACATTCAGTGTACTTTTTTGTCTGATTTCTATGCGCTCTGATTTCTTTTGAATCCTGCGGTTTTTGCCTGATTAAATTAGAAAATTTATTCAATTACCATCATGGTACCTTTGTAGTACCGGAGGTTATTGTATGGAAATCAACGGCGTTAAGATTGACGATACCTATGCAGAGGCATTCCCAACCTGGGTCTGCCGGGTGATAATTACTGCGGTTACCAAGGAATGGGCACGGAAAGCAGCGACAGAAGCAACCGGGTTTGCAACTTCGGCAATCGGCTGCCCCTGTGAAGCCGGGATTGAAGCGGATATACCGGCAAGTGCAACACCCGACGGGAGACCCGGTGTTGCAATTCTCATCTGTGCAAGCAAGAAGAAACTCAAAGAGCAGGTTGTCGAACGGCTTGCCGAATGCGTCCTGACTGCCCCTACAACTGCAGTTTTCAACGGTATCACAGATGCTGAAGAAAAGATCCCGGTAAAGCTGCACTTCTTTGGTGACGGTCACGAATACCAGAAAGAAGTCGGAGGACGCAAGTGTTGGGTCATCCCCATCATGAACGGCGAATATGTTGGTGAGGAAGAGTTCGGCATCGTCAAGGGTGTTGCCGGTGGCAACTTCTTTGTAATGGGTGAGAACCAGATGGCCGCTCTTATGGGAGCACAGGCAGCAGTCGAAGCAATCGATGCAGTTCCTGGAACCATCACAAGTTTCCCAGGTGGAATCGTTGCAAGCGGTTCGAAGGTTGGCAGCCTGAAATACAAATTCATGCCGGCTTCAACAAATGAAAAATATTGTCCGACCCTTCGCGAAAAAGTTGTAGACAGTAAGATCCCGGCTGGTGTCAAGGCAGTGTACGAAATCGTTATCGATGGTGTTGACGAGAAATCTGTTGCAGCAGCAATGGCAGCAGGTGTCAGGGCAGCAGTCATGGTTCCCGGCGTCACGTTCATTTCAGCTGGTAACTTTGGCGGAACCCTTGGACCCTTCAAGCTTGAGCTCCACAAGGTTCTCTGAATTCCATTTTTTTTTAAAATTTTTCTGAATAACTTTCTCGGTTTTCGATTTCTATAAATAGTGTCATTGCCGATTCTTTTGATAACGAAAATTTCGGCGATAACATGATCACTCTGAGTCCTGACGAAGTAAAACAGCGGTTTGGGCCGCTTTTTGCACAAAAATTTCTTGTGATGGTGGATGAACGATCCGGTAAAGCAGAAATTCTTGAACGATGTCTTGCCCGGGGACCGATCGAATGGGATGCGATGAACAGGAATCGGGCTGGTGGGGCGGTTGTATCCTGTGCTGTTGAAGGAACTTCAATGATAATTCATGCAAACCTAGGAAAATTCCCGGTGAACTTCGGGCCTGCGGCCGGGGATATCGGGGGCCAGGCTCTTGAATCGGTGGAACTCTCCGGTGATGAAGTTATTACGACATGGACCGGCATTGCCGGGGCGGGTGTAGGTATCGCCGCCTGCCTCCCCCAGGCACCTGGTGTAATACGGGCCGAGTACCCGAATGAGGACGATCTTAACGTCGGCGGGGCAAGGACAAACCATGTACGGATCATCTCGCCACGGTATGAGAAAATCTGTTTTGGTATCGATGACACGGATACAAAAACTGAAGGTGCAACATGGGTTATGGCACTCAAATGTGCTGAATCGTGCAGGATTGACGGCGTCGAATTTTTAAACATGCGCCTTGTGCAGCTCAACCCGGCGGTTCCCAATAAAACCACGAACTGCGTGGGTTCAGCCCTGAATTTTGCTGTCAGGTCGGACAAGGTCAAAGCGCTGCAGGAGTACGTCTGTGCCTTTGCAGAAAAGAATTCGGTATCAAAAGATACCGGTGTAGCCTTTTACCGGGGCATTGGATTTGGGATTGATTCGCCGGCATTCAAACGAGTCAAGACAGAAATAATGACGCTCGAGGAGGCTGAAAGCGATGCCCGGGCTCTCGGAATCGAATTCCTTGACCATAACGGCAGGAAAGGCAGGATCGGTGCACTGGGTGCAGTACTCTGGGGTAACCGTGGCATCGAAGCGGCAGGTCTGTATGGCGAATCTCTCTGAACCCTACGTGATCCACTACCCGCAGATTGTTGCTGTAGCTGACCGCGAAGGAAAAACAGTCGAGCTCATAGAATTCTTCGATTGCGTAGGTGGTGCCATGTGGTCAAAACACCACTATGCGCAGAGCCCGGTTGTAAAACAGGTCCGGTGTGTCGGGTCTACTATGCGGTACCTGCTTGACGCAGGTACTGCGAATCTCGCTCTTGAAGGTTCCCGGTTCCCGGCCGGAATATCGTCATGTGTAGTTGAACCTGAAGAAATTGCTATCTCGTACCTTGGTATGGGTGGCGGTGGTGTCGGGGCAGCTGCCTGCCGTTCGGATGCAAAGGGAGTCATTCGAAACCGGAGCGATCCTGCTGGTGGGGGCAAAATTGCCGGCGCCACATTATGGCTTTCCCGGATGCAGCGTGTCCTGATCGGTGTCGATGATACGGATACCCAGGAAAAAGGTGCAACCTGGACGCTGGTCCATAATATTGCAAAAGTCGTGGAAAACGATCGGTCCGTGTACCTTTCCCACACAATTGTCCAGCTCTTTCCGGTGCCGTACCGGACCAAAAATTGTGTCAGTCTGGTTGCAGAGTTTGCCACTACTGAGCCTGATCGGCTCATTGAAAATTTCCACCAGCTCCTTAAGCAGTACACACTCTCGGACAAAACCGGTATGGCCGCATATACTGGTTTTTCCCCGTCAGATGAGCTGATTGCGTACGGCCGGCAGGTCAAACGCGGGGAGATCAAACCGGGGGTACTGGAACAACTTCAGGATAAAAATATCAGGATTATCATGAACGGGCGGGGAATTATCGGTGCTGTTGCAGCGATTCCGTTTTTCACCCGGTACGAGGAGGCGCTTGAACTGTGCAGTGGACCAATTTGAAATCCCGCCTTCTTGCTGTGGGATCTGCGCATCTGACCGGTGAGCCTGCTGACCGGTTTATTGCCCGGTCTTCTGCAGGGCCCGGAGCCGGGGGGAGCGGTGCGGTATTCTTCGCAATGGGCAGCCACCGGGTCAAACTTGCCCTTAGTCAGCAGAGCAAAATTGAGATTGCTCACCGGGGGAACGGGGCCGCCGATCTGTATTTTGATGGCCAGCTGTACCCTGGTCGGATACTGGAGCCGGGTCTCCATTGTCCTGATCAGGCTTTCATTACTGTTACCGAAAGCTGCATTTTCAAATGCCGTTACTGCCCGGTTCCAAAACGTTCCGGTCCACGAAAAAGCATCGATGAAATCATGCGGCTTGTTGAATCGGTACGGCACCGGATCAGCGCGATTTCCCTCACGAGCGGGGTTATGTCCAGCGTTGAAGAGGAAGAATCCTACGTGATCGAAGTAATTAAACACCTGAAGTTCTTCGGGCTCCCTATCGGAGTTTCGATATATCCTACGGAAAGAACCCCGGAACGGCTTCATGCCCTGGGGGTTTTGGAAGTCAAATTCAATCTTGAGGCAGCAACCCCAGAACTTTTTGCCGGGATGTGCCCTGGTCTCGATTACGATCTCATGTGGAGGGTTCTTGAGAAATCCGTGGGGATATTTGGTCGGGGCCGGGTCTTCTCCAATATCCTGATCGGGCTTGGAGAGACTGATCAGGAACTCGAAGCCTGTATCAGCAGGTTAACTGCTGCCGGAATTATCCCGGTTCTGCGGCCACTCAACCCGGTGGCTGAGATGAACGGGAGTGCCCGTCCATCGGCCGAGCGACTCAGGAAAATCTTTTTGATACACACACAGGCGCTCGAACGGGCTGGACTCGATCCACGGGATGCACGCACGATGTGTTCAAATTGTGCCGGTTGCGACATGGTGCCGTGGAGGGATGTATGAATGGCGTTGACGTGATTGCTGAAGCGATCCTGCGGTATACGGATCGTCAGTATACCGTACCAGGATTCCCGGTAACTACACTCGGTACCATAACCCAGGCTGAAATGGTCATCAACGAAAAAACCGCGCTCGAATATGCGCTGGGAGATTCGCTTGCCGGCCGTCGTGCAGCTGTTATCATCAAGAATGTTGGAGTCAATGCCTGTGCCGATCCACTTTGCCAGGCAACGGCCCAGGGGCTTATCGGCGGGGTGTTGCTGGTTGCCGGTGACGACCCGGATGCCGAAGGGTCGCAGACGGCTCAGGATTCCCGGTATTACGGTGAGATTGCAGAACTTCCGGTCATCGAACCGGATCCGGCTACTTGTTTTGAAGGAGTTGAAGCAGCTCTTGAGGCATCAGAAAAATTTTCCCGGGTTGCCATTCTCCGCCTGACTCCCCAGATTCTCGATACTGTGGTGGAACATACGGTCATTGACCGGAAAGACCTGAAAGGCCGGCTCTCCGAACGGACCTGGACAATGAACGGCCGGGTCACCGCTGCTGAAGAATTATACCGGAACCTATTTGCATGGTCGGATAACTCTCCCCTCAACCGGTGGAACGGTGAACCGGCAGGGGTTGGTGCAGCCCCGGGCCGTTCGCGGGTTGTGACGGTTCACCCACTCCCGGAAAAAGCAGCGGGCCTGAAGGTGGTCAACGAGTACGGGCGGACATTTGTCCGGGATCACCGGAGCATCCAGCCGCCGGTACCCCAGCCGCGTCCTGAATCCATGGAGGATCGTGGATTCTACCGGACGTTCTGTATGGACTGCCCATTCAAACCGATGATGGATATCCTCAAGGTACGCGGCCAGCCGATAATCTGTGACGCAGGATGTTCGGTGCTGGGGATGACACCCCCCTATGAACTTGGGGTTGCAAGTTATGGTATGGGAGCCAGCATTGCAGTTGCAGCCCGGAGCACGAAAGTTGCCCTTATCGGAGACTACGCCCTGCTCCATTCAGGGCTTAACGCCCTGATCGATGTCTACGAGAAGCGGCTCCCGCTGCTCTGTATTGTGATGAAGAACAACTGTACGGCAATGACCGGTAAACAGCCAACCTGTGATCCCGTTCCCTATCTCATGTGGGCAGACCCGGTGATATGTCGTGCTGATGATATAATGACGCTTGAGCAGGAACTTGTTGTCCTGAACCGGCCTCGAACCCTTGTCGTTGAAGGTGTATGCCTTGTGGGGTGCAGTCATGAAACCGTGGAATGTTGAGATTTGTGATGTAACATTACGAGACGGGGAACAGACCCCCGGTGTATCGTTTTCCTGCGAAGAAAAAGTCGAGATTGCCGGGACACTGGATACTATCGGTGTTGAAGTGATCGAAGCCGGTTTTCCTGCAGTATCCCCTTATGAAAAACAGTGTGTGAAGACAATTACCAGCCAGGGACTCGATGCCCGCATCTGCGGGTTTGCCCGGGCCCGGGAACCGGATATTCAGGCTGCAATCGACTGTGACGTTGATATGGTGAGTATCTTCATCCCTACCTCCGAACTCCATGTACGGCTCAAGTTCAAAAAGCCCCGGGAAAACGTGCTTGAGGATGGGCTTGCAATGATAGATTATGCCAGGGATCATGGCGTGCAAGTCAGGTTTGCAGCAGAAGATGCCTCCCGCACGGACCTGCCATTCCTCAAACAGGTTTACCGGGGGGCATCCGAGCACGGGGCTGTCCTCCTTAGTTTTGCCGATACGGTAGGTTGTCTTATCCCGACTGAAATGCACAGGATCATGTCGGACCTTGTCACTTCGGTTGACCGGCCGTTCTGCGCCCACTGTCACAACGATATGGGCTGTGCAGTTGCAAACACCCTGACCGCAGCAGAAGCCGGGGCTTTCCAGCTCCATACCACGGTCAACGGGATCGGTGAACGGTCCGGCAATGCGTCTCTTGATGAGGTTCTCGTTGCCCTGCGGATGAAAGCAGGAATCGACCGGTACGATCTCTCTTACCTTTCGGAACTCTCAAAAAAAGTCGAAAAATTTTCAGGTATCTCTCTCCCGAAAAACAAACCCGTAGTAGGGGAACTGGCATTCTCTCATGAGAGTGGCATCCATATAGCTGCAATTCTTGAAGATCCAGCAAGCTATGAATATTTCCCGCCCGGCATGGTGGGTGGCGAACGACATTTTATCCTCGGCAAGCATACGGGCAGGAAAGCACTCGAACACGTGGTCAGTTCACTTGGCTGCGAACTGACGGACAAGCAGATATGTCTCGTTCTCGATCTTGTCAAGGATCACTCGGAGCATAAATGCAACATTACCCCGGATATCCTGAGAAAATTAATCCGCAAAGCACAGGAGTCTGCGTAAATGTGCACCCTCTCTGAACGGATACTGGGTGCATCCGCGGGGGCATATGTTGACCGGCATGTCGACCGGGCCTATGCCCATGATGGTACCGGTGTCCTGACTCTTGAAGCATGGAAGAGCATGGGGGGCGACCAGCTCACCCACACAACCAGTCTTTCCATGTTGTTCGATCATATCGTGCCGGCGAACAATGGCACAACGGCAACTCTCCAGCACGAACTGCGTGATTTTGCCCGGAGTTCGTTTATGCATTTCACGGATGTCGGGGAGGGAATCTGTCACCAGCTGATGAGTGAGGGAATAGTCCTGCCTGGCGAGATCGTCGTCGGTGCCGATTCTCACAGCGTGACGCTTGGGGCATTTGGAGCTTTTGCAACCGGCGTTGGTGCAACCGATATGGCCGGTATCTGGCTGACGGGCGAGACCTGGTTCAGGGTACCGGAGTCGATTGGCATCCATCTGTCGGGCTCGTTCACCGGATCTGCCGAGGCGAAGGACCTCGCTCTTACGTATGTCGGGAAACTCGGCACTGACGGTGCGACATACCAGGCTCTTGAATTTGTTGGTGAGGGCGCAGGCTGCCTCAGTATCGATGAGCGACTTGTCCTTTCAAACCTATCGGTTGAAGCCGGGGCAAAAGCCGGGTTGTTCTATGCGGATGATGTAACCGTCCGATATCTCAAAGAGCGGGGACATGATGTCAGCCTACAAGTGCCAGAGTCCTGTACGTACGTTCAGGAACTTGATCTCGATCTTGCAGATATCGAGCCGCTGGTGGCCGTACCTCACCGGGTCGATACGGTCAAACCGGTTCGCGATCTTGCGGGTCTCCCTCTCGACCAGGTTTTTGTCGGTACCTGTACAAACGGGCGCTACTCCGATTTGGCCCGGTTTGCCGGGATCGTCAAAGGAAAGAAAGTTGCAGTCCGCACGATTGTTATTCCGGCCTCGGCGTCCATCCTTGCACAGGCCATACGGTCTGGTATCCTGACCGATATCATTGAAGCCGGGTGCACGATCGGGACGCCTGGCTGTGGCCCCTGTATCGGGTACCATATGGGAGTTCTTGGTGAAGGGGAAATCTGTCTTTCAACTGCAAACCGGAATTTCAAGAACCGGATGGGTGTCAGCGGAGAGATCTACCTTGCATCTGTTGCAACTGCAGCCGCGAGCGCTCTTGAAGGTGAGATTGCTGCACCGGAGGTGGCCTGATGCAGGGACAGGGTAACGCCGTATGTCTGCCGGCTGATATCGATACGGACGTTATGATTGCCGGGCGGTACCTGCGAACCAAGGACCGTTCCATCTGGGCAGCACATGTTTTTGAGGACCTCGATCCTGTCATCGCACAACGACTGAAAGGAGCCGTGATTATTGCGGGTAAGAACTTCGGTTGTGGATCATCAAGGGAACAGGCACCGGTTGCACTCAGGGAAGCTGGCGTTGTTGCGGTAATTGCACCGACTTTTGCACGGATATTTTTCCGGAACGCCATCAACATCGGTCTACCTCTGATAGAATCAACGCTCACCTGCCCGGAAGGAAGTACCATCCGGTTCAATCTTACTGAAGGCTGGGTTGAAACCGGTGGAAACCGATCCGCAATTCGTCCCCTCTCGCCACGGATGCAGGAGATTCTTACTGCCGGCGGGCTGGTGGAATACTGGAGATCCCACCGATGATTTTTCCTGATCAGTGCAAACAGGTTGGATCGGCATCAGCACACCCGTGCAGTAACAAAGTCTATTTCCTGAGCCGTTATCTTGTCCGGGAAACCCCGGGTGGGCCTGAACTGATTGAGGTTGAGCTGGACCCGGATGAGAAAGGCATGATGCGGACGATCCGATCCTCACGTGTCCTGGCAAAGGCCGGGGAGGTTTTCCGGTACCCGGAAAAGGTCCAGATCAATGACCGGGCAAATCTTGTGAGGCTTGCATCCGAATCCGGGCAGCGCTGCACGGTTTTCACGGGTCTCGATGAACATATGACGTTTGTTCTTGATCCCGACTCAACCGCGTTTCATGTTATCCATGTCTATGATGTCAGTCCTCCCAGGCCCAGCCTCTCTGCATGCATACGGGAACTTGAATCGGCCGGCCTTTTTGGCGAGCTCAACATCCGGTTCATCCATCATGTACGGGACATAACAAAAGTGAATGCGGATGTCTTCCCCTGCCGGGCTGCCGGTTATAACCGGACTCTCGATAAAGATACCATGCAGGGAGGGGAGCATGTTGCCGGCTGCCTGACCGGTTCCCAGCTCTATACAGAATGCTATGGAAAATCGTTCACGCTCGAGAATATCTGCCCGCTTGAATCCGTATCCGAAGAACCATTCATCGCCAGGTGCTGCCGTTCCGAACGCGAGGGTGTAAAAACCTGGAACGGGAAGTTCGGAGCCATCGTTCACTGGGGTGCAAATCCTGCAAAAATTGCCACCTCCATTAATGAACTGGTCCTCATGTGGAAGGAGAAAAAATGACCCGTATTGCCATCGTTGAAGGGGACGGGATCGGTCATGAAGTGATTCCGGTTGCACGTTCAGCGCTTGAACTGCTGCATCCGGAATACGAGTATTTCGAAGTGGATGTAGGCTATGGTATGTGGGAACGGACCGGGTGTCCCTGTGCGGATAAGGAGATAGAATCCCTGAAAACAGCGGATGCGATCCTGTTTGGTGCTATCACCACACCGCCGATGAAGGATTACCAGAGCGTTGTGCTCAGGATACGAAAATCCCTCGATCTCTATGCAAACCTTCGTCCGGTGAAAGGTAACGGGTTCGATATCATGATCGTGCGGGAAAATACCGAAGGGCTTTACTCGGGAATTGAAGATTCTGGTCCCGACCGTGCGACGACACTCCGGCTGGTGACCCGGTACGGTACCGAACGAATTGTACGAAAAGCCCTCCGGATCGCAGGACAACGCCGTGGATTGCTCACGGTCGGTCACAAGGCAAATGTCCTTAAGTCCGATGTCCTTTTTCGTGATGTCTGTCTTGCTGAAGCAAAGGCTGCCGGTACCATGCACAATGACAAGTTCATCGATGCCCTGGCACTGGATATCCTCCAGCACCCGGGAGCGTACGACGTTGTGGTAACAACCAACGTCTTTGGCGATATCCTGTCAGATGTTGCATCATATCTTGTCGGAGGTCTCGGTTTTGTACCCAGCGCGAATATCGGGGATAAATATGCACTTTTCGAGCCGGTTCATGGCAGTGCACCGGATATTGCCGGAAAAAATATTGCAAACCCGGTTGCAGCATTGCGGAGTGCAGCAATGCTGCTCTCCCATCTCGGGGATGCCGCCGGGGCAGTCCGGATCGAAGATGCAATAGCCAAAGCAATCGGATCTGGAATCCGGACCCGGGATCTTGGAGGATCTGTCGGGACTAAAGAGTTTGGCGATGCTGTTATCCGAATGCTCGGTCAACCATTCTGATATCATGTTCGCACATCATTCGGACGATGGGTATATTCGGGTTTCCCCCGGTATTACGAGAAAGACGCTTGTGTACGGAGACAAGACCCTCATGACGGAATTCCGGCTCTCTGAAGGGGCAGACCTTGCCTGTCATTCCCACACCCACGAACAGACCGGTTATCTGGTATCAGGCCATATGATCCTGACCATCGGTCATGAAGAGCAGGAACTATTTCCAGGTGACAGCTGGATGATTCCGGGCAATATCCCTCATTATGCAAAAATCCTTGCCGATACTATCGCAATTGAAGTATTTTCACCATGCCGGGACGAATATGTATCCTGTTGACGATCGATCGAAAAAAAATTTACCCTTATCTGATCGGTTACTTACCACGATAAATAAACAACAAATTCCGATATTGTTTTTATTTTCCCGTGTTGTCAATTGAAATGACGGCGATTGCAATTACATCTTGCCTTTTTGTATCGAAAATGGGGTACATTCTCCGGAGAAACTGTTTACCATTCCGTGAATAATGATCCTCGTGGAATTTTTTTGATTCCGTTACTTTCCGGATTGATCCTGAGAATTGCTGCGTTTCCTCATCGCTGTGGAAATCCCCGTAATGTCGCATCCGGTAATCCGTCCCGTTAATTGCAAGCCGGTTCTTGTGGTGTGTATTCATGAAAAGATACCTGCCAACCGGATCAACTGTGTAAATGGAATCCTGAGTGGCTTCAACGATGATCCGGTAATTTTCTTCTGAGACCCGGAGCGCTTCTTCCATCTTTTTGCGTTCCGTGACCTCAGTTGATGTGATGGTGATTGCAAAATACCGTGCAAGTGCTTCGTTCCGGACCGGGCTCATTCTCCGGATAAACCAGCGATCATTATGCTGATATTCTTCCTGCGTAGTCTGGCCGGTGTCGATGCATCTCTTTACCGATGCATTGAACTTTTCTGTTTCTTCCGGAGTATGAAATTCAGAATAATTCCTGCCTTCATAATTTTTCCCGGTAATCCCGAGACGTTTCTGGTGGTGGGAATTCATGAACAGGTACTGGCTGTTCCGGTTGACCATGTATATCGAATCATTGGTGGATTCGACAATCGTGCGGTAATTAACTTCAGAACGGATGAGTGCGTCCTCAACTCTCTTACGCATCACCGACTGCTGGATCATATTCCTGAGTTCGGCAAACTGGATGGCTGCTTCCCCGGTTTTCTGGAGATAAAAATCGGCACCGGTGTTGAGTGCCTTGATCACGACGTCTTCACGGCTACGGCCGGTAAAAATAATGAACGGTTTATCAATTGCCCGTTTTTTGAATTCGGAGAGAAATGCAATTCCGTCCATTCCTCCCATTTCATAATCGGAGACCACCGCATCATACTTGTTTTGTTTTAATTTTGTAAGGGCATCTTCTGCTGATTCAGACGTGTCAACAGAAATGTTTCCTTCTTTCTCAAGAAAAAGACGGGTAATTTCAAGAAAGGCAGCCTGGTCGTCGACAAGGAGAATCTTTATCACTACTCTACACCTCTCAACCAGTACCTGATACGGGAACTCACGATGCTGGTTTTATAATGACTGGAATTATGAATCAGGTTATCTATAATGTTTCCTGTTTGGTTTTGTTGTGTTTTTCAGATATACGGGAGAAATTTTAAGGCCTTATTGGCAATTCCCAACAGAATTGAAGAAATTATTTTTATGGTACTCTGTTGTCCGGAATATTATGAGGGAACAGTATCCATTTTGTTATCTGTTTTGGGGTTTCTTTTTACCTCAGAATTTGCTCCCGTGTCATCCCATCAAAAATGTAATTCCCTGTTGTTTATGCGTCACTTGCGTCACATAGTATGCCATTTCCGGAACCTTTTTTTGTACAATTTCTCTTAAGCACTTTCCGGAAAAAGGGTACAAAGTGACGTACATGACGTACTAAAAAAAATTACTGGTTTGCAATCAGCCGCCCGATGTAATACCGTGCCCAGGCAAATGAGATAAGGCCCCCCAGGATATCCCCGGCAACAATTCCCCACCAGATCCCATGTTCGCCAAACCCGAATGTAATCCCGAGCAGGTAGGCAAAGATCGCAACGAAGACCAGGCTTCGCAGCGTCGTCATGATGAGCGACGTAACTCCTTTTCCTGTTGCCTGGAAAACCGAGGCCGACATAACCCCCGGAGGGACAAACGGGTAGAAGAGGCACATAATGCCGAGGAATGCTGCGATCTCAGGTGCAAGATGGATGCTTTCCGATGAATAGGAGAAGATAATGGCAATCTGGTTTGCAAACAGCCAGGTTACAAGACTTATTACAAGGGAGATTCCGATCCCGAGCAGAATGGCAAATGTATGGATTGTGCGGATACGATCGTACTTCCGGGCACCATACGCAGCTCCGGCAACGGAAATGACCGATGTGCCTATGGCGATAATGGGAATGATAGCGAAGATTACAACCCGCCATCCTGCTGTATAAATCGCGACCGCATCCGTGCCGGCAACGGTGACCAGCAGGGCATTGATGAAGATCGCAAGGATCGACATCAGCAGGAACTCAAGGCTGGCCGGAAGGCCGACCCCGAGAATTGCATTGGCCGTCTTTTTGTCAGCGGTAAAAGCCTGTCGCGAGAAGGTGATGTAGGTATCCCGCTTGATCAGGAACCAGTACAGCATGACCGTAGTCACGACCGCAAGTGAAATGATCATGCCCCATGCAGCCCCGGCGATCCCCATACCGGCCGTATAGATCAGGAGCGGGTCGAGCACCATGTTGAGGACCGATGATGCTCCCATGACATACATCGCCCGCTTCGTGTCGCCTTCAGCCCGGAGAATCGCATAGCCGATATTGGTGAAAAGGATGAGGACAAGACCTAAAAAGACGACCCGGCCGTATTCGGCTGCAAGGCCTGCAGTCTTTCCCGCCCCGAACAGGAGTGCTATTGGTTCTGCGAAGATCATGAGCGGGATGGTGAGAACGACCGAGAAGACAAGAGTAATCAGGATGGCGTTTGCAGCAGCATTATCTGCCCCGGCCCGGTCGCCGGCTCCGATCCTCCGGGCGATCACGGACGCGACGCCGGCCCCGATCCCGGTCCCGATTCCCATGAGGATCAGGAAGAGCGGGCTGATGAATCCGACTGCCGCAAGAGCATCGGCTCCAAGACCTGCAACCCAGATTGCATTGACGATGTTGTAGGTCGACATCAGCAGCATCGCAACGATCATCGGGACGGACAATGCGAGGATAGCTTTCTTCGGATCCCCGGTCAGGATGGCTATTCCTGCGGTGTCTTTTTTAATTTCAGGATTCAGGGGTTCGGATTCTGCTGGATTATTCAGGGGCATTGGAAATGTCTCCCATTGTTCGTGTTGCGTCAATGCTGGTCTGTGCGAGATTTCGGAGTAACACATACGTGTGTGTCCGGTTTTCTGTGGAAATCCCGGTACAGGTCATATCTTCCCATTCGCGATCGATTTGTTTTATGACCGGTACGATCTGCACACCTTTTTCTGTGAGAAAGAGGCGGACTGCCCGGCGATTCTCCGGGTCGGTGATGCGCCGGACATACCCGGCATCTTCGAGTTTTTTTACAGCTCTTGCAATGGTGCCCTTATCGATCCGGAAATGCCGGGCAAGCATCTCCTGGGTGATATTTTGGTGATGACTAAGCATCATCAGGACCGGGAACTGGCCGAACGTAAGGCCGTACGGTTTCAACCGGTCATTGAGTATGATCTGGTGGGCCCGGTGAATGATTGAAATAACCGCTCCAAGCGGCATTCCCTCAGGCAGTACACAATTTTTTTGCACTAATATTGGTGGATGGCTTTGGGAATAAATGTTGTCGATGCAACAATCAATGGGGTCCCGCACTCCTGTAATCACACCATGTATCGACGTATCTGATTTTACGGACCGTTTCGTATCCTGTTGCTTTTGTATAAACCAGCCGGCAGTTTATTTTGATTTTAAAACCAGAAAATTCAGAAACAGATTGCTGGGAAATAATCGTGAAACGGTGGCCCGGGTTCCATACCCCATCCCTGACGGGTCCGGGGCCATTCTTCAGATAATTCCTCACGTCATTCATGGAAAATTCCCTTTGGACTCTCATGAATCTCTCCGTAAACTATTCAATCTCGCCCGCACGATGATTTCAGTTGGTGTGATAGATCATAAGTGCAGATCTCCTTGGGGCAATTGCCCTGCCACTCATTATCCTTGTTGCCAGGATTATCGAAACCAGTCTTGAAACGGTCAGGACCATCTACATCAACCGGGGGCATGCGAACCTTTCAGCCTGTATCGGTATTGTAAAGACCGGTATCTGGCTGCTTTCAACGGGCCTTGTTATTACCAATCTCAACGATTACTGGAACCTGTTTGCGTACCTTGCCGGGTACGGCCTTGGGACGCTTATCGGGATGCATATCGAGACCATGATCTCGCTTGGTCATGTGATTGTGCGGCTCATTACACCGGTTGACCCGCATCCTCTCGTAACGGAACTAGCCCAACTCGGGTATGGTATGACGCGGATGGAAGGATCTGGGAGTTTTTCAAATACCGTGACGATTATTTTCATGATTGTTCCCCGTACAGAACTGGGCCGGCTGTTGTCGATAATCTCGACCAGGTACCCGGATGTCCTGTACACCGTCGAGGATGTGCGGAATGTCAAGGAGGGGGCCAGACTATTCCATAAGGATGCACGGAGCAGGATCCTGGGCATTTTTGGGGTGTAGGGACCACCCTCCCAAACTCTTTTGAACCGGCACTCCCTCAATTCAATCAGGTGTACCTGATGGATTCTGCCCGGAACGATAATCTCCCGCTCATTGCAATTTACAATGCCCGGACCGGTATCGTAGATGAAGTATTTCCCGTTGTAAAATCCGATGAGGAATGGAAGGCAATCTTAACGCCGGTCCAGTTCGATGTTGCACGGAAGAAAGGTACGGAGCCGGCGTTTTCCGGAAAATACCATAATTTTCATGGCACAGGTGTATACCGGTGTGCCTGTTGCGGCACCGATCTTTTTTTGTCCGAAGACAAGTTCGATTCCGGGACCGGCTGGCCGAGTTTTTCCGTTCCGGTCTCGGAGCTTAATGTGCGGAACGTGCCGGATACGTCCTATGGGATGCAGCGGACCGAAGTCCTCTGTGCCCGGTGCGGAGCACACCTTGGTCATGTTTTCGATGATGGCCCTGCACCGCTTGGGAAACGGTACTGTATGAATTCGGCATCGCTGGTGTTTGAGGAAAACGGTTCTGGCTCCTGAATAGAAACGGTCTCTTTTAACTCCCCGGCCGGGCTGCATCCTCCGCAATCCTTTTCTCCTGCGACCGACCAGTTGAGGATCAGGTGAAGGAGATCTATGGGAAAAATATCTGCTGGCAGGAATGTCTTCATGTATCCCATGCCTGTGACCCTGCTCGGAACCCTTGTTGATGGGAAACCCGATTTCATGGCGCTTGGGTGGATCACCCGGGTTAATGCAAATCCACCCACGGTGGGCTGCGGCGTTGGACGGCATCATCATTCGGTACGGGGCATTGAACAGAACCAGACTTTCAGTATTAATTTCCCGTCGGCCTCGATGATGGAGAAGACGGACTACTGTGGTCTTGTGTCAGGAAAGGATACCGACAAGGCGTCGCTCTTCGAAATTTTCTATGGTGAACTTGAGTCTGCACCCATGATTGCAGAATGCCCGCTCTCGCTTGAATGCCGGCTTGATACCGTCATTGAAAATCCGACCAACAATTTTTACATTGGTGAGATCATCGCATCGTATACGGAAGAGAAGTATCTCACCGATGATAAGCCGGATATCCGGAAGATCGATCCGCTGCTACTCACAATGCCAGACAATAAGTACTGGACTGTCGGATCCTGTGTTGGCGATGCATGGCGGGCCGGTATGGCCTTGAAAAAGAACAATCGGTAAGGGAACGGTTCATGGGTTCGTTTCCATCCCTGCCACCTGATTGCAGGATCCCTTTTATGGGAAATTGTTCGACAAACCCTTCAGGTGAACGGTAATCGTCCGGGGAATCCCCATGCGCATCGGTTATCCCTGTCTCAACCGCTCCATTGGCTGCACGCCGTCCAGGACATTCCGGCTCGCGTCGTATTCTGAAGAACGGTTAAAAAAGACTGTTGAAGAAAATCTTGTATGTCTTGAAAAGATTCTGGACTTTAATGCAACCCATGGAATGCTTTTTTTCCGGATTACTTCAGATATAGTCCCGTTTGCATCCCACCCGGTTTGTACGTTCCCCTGGCAGAAACATTTTGCTGAAGAGTTTGTCCGAATTGGTGCATTTATCCACGATCATGCATTCCGTATTTCAATGCACCCGGACCAGTTTGTTCTCCTCAATACTCCTGACCCGCTTGTTCTCGAAAAAAGTATTGCCGATCTCCGGTACCAGGTCGCAGTACTGGATCTGATGGGTCTTGACCAGACTGCAAAAGTCCAGATCCATGTCGGGGGGATCTATGGTGATAAGCCCGCTGCGATCGACCGGTTTGTAGAACAATATATGCAGCTGAATAATCCAATCCGGCGCCGGCTGGTTATTGAGAATGATGAGCGATTGTACTCTGCATCCGATTGCCTTGCAATCCATAAGCGGACTGGTGTTCCTGTTCTCTTTGATTTCTTTCACCATTCGGTGCTCAACAACAGGGAACACCCGGATGATCTGTTTTCTGCAATATCCCGGACCTGGAAGAATGTGGACGGTATTCCCATGATCGATTATAGTTCCCAGCAGGAAGGAAAGCGTCCCGGGGCCCATGCAGAAACAATTGATACTGATGATTTCTCTCGGTTTCTTTCCCTGACAAAACCGTATGATTTCGATCTGATGCTTGAAATAAAAGACAAAGAGAAAAGTGCACGTGCCGCCCTGAGTACTGCCCGTGATGATTCACGGCTTTTCACGGGCATCCGGTATGGATGATCTTATGCTTTCTCCTGCCCAACCGATCCGGAACACATGGATATTGTAACGCCTCTCCTCCTGGGCATTGGTCTTGCCATGGATTGTTTTGCAGTCTCGCTTGCCATCGGCACCACTACCCGGACGCGGCTGATCTATGCGGCGGGTATTATTGCGCTGTCATTTGGAATCTTCCAGGGCGGGATGACTCTTATCGGCTGGGCTGCCGGTGCATCGGTCATTATCCTGATTTCAGGGTACGATCACTGGATTGCGTTCATCCTGCTCTTTCTCATCGGTGCAAAAATGATCTGGGAAGGAGCAACCGATGGAGAGGAAGAGGCTCATATCGAAGTTATCGCGCTCGTTCCTGTTCTCATCCTCTCGGTTGCGACCAGTATCGATGCACTTGCTGCTGGGGTAAGTTTCGGGATTCTCCAGTCTGCAATTCTTATCCCGGCTCTCATCATCGGGCTTGTCAGTTTCATTCTTTCGTTTACCGGTGTCATGCTCGGTGAACGTCTTGGAGAAGTATTCGGCAGCAGAATGGAGATTCTTGGGGGAATCATCCTGATCCTGCTTGGCGTAAGAATTCTTACCGGTCACCTGTTTGGCTGGGTATGATCCCGGGATTTGGAGTGTCCGGTCTTACTACCAATTTCCAAAAAAATTATTCTGCCGGTTTTTTCCAGACGTGCAGAACCCAGAGAAGCGAGGTAAGGGTTGCAACCACCGTTGAAAGAATGAGCAGGGGCAGGTACCACCACTGTGCCGCCATCGTACCGGCCATGATCCCGCTTCCGGCAATCGTGGCAATTGTGTTCGGTACTAAAAATGCGGTTCCCAGGACAGTAAGGTACGCGGTTACAAGAGCGAACCGGTTATTCAGGCTCTGGAGCTGGTTGTTATAGATGCTCTGCATTACTTCAAGACCGGACGACAGCACGTTGGACATCTGTTCGGTCAGTTCGATGTGACGGTCGATATTGTCTGATAAGATCCCGATCCTGCCGAGGAGTTTCTCATCGTTCGTGATCAGGTCTGCATCGCCATACCGCAACGAATCGACAACGTCTTTTGTTGCCCAGAGGACGTTTAAATAATCGATCAGGATGTGTTTCATCTGGTAGATGCCATGGGCGATCACCCGTTTTGATACATTTTCCTCGATTAGTGATTTGCTGATCGCATCGCCATGCATCTCGATTTCACGCAGGTACTCGAAGTTCCGGTCATTGTTTTCATCAATGATCCGTTCAAGGATGAGGGTGGTCATATCAATGGTAACCTGCGAAGCAATCCGTTTGAAAAACGGGGTTGCATACCGGGAGAAACGCAGGAGACGGTTGATCTCTTCGTTGTGGACTGTGATGATGACGTTGTCCCTGATGAGAATGAAGAGCGGGTGAACTTTCATCTTCTCGTTTTTCAGCGTTACGGACGGGAGCATGATGCCAAGTTCGGTATCATAATCTTCGTATGCTGAATAGAATCCGGTCGTGAGTTTCGGGATGGGGATTTTTGTAAAACCGGTTATCTGGGCTATCCGCTCGATCTCATGATCATCATCGGGTGTACTGTAATCAATCCAGGCGATACTGGCATCATGGACGGCAGAAAGATAATCCTGGACCGGGAGATCCATGAGCCGATCGATCCTGCCATCCCTGTACTGGATGATACAGAAACTCAAAGGGTTTGGTCCGGTGGGTTGCGGATTCTGGGGTGTGCTTTGCATTTTTATACCGCGCCTCTCATGTTCTGTCTGGCACGCTGCATCTTTTTGCATCTATTGAAAATATGAGGGGATAAATCCAGCAGGATCATGCCGGAGGAGGGTTTATTCAATCTTCGTACCCGGCAGAGGGCAAAGTCGTAAAAAAGCAGGAAATTCCGTCAGGCTTATACCTTTGAGATTCCCTGTAAATTTATGAAAATCCGGTTATTGGTTCTGGTTGGATTATTGATTGTGACGCTTATTGTGTCTGGATGTACGTCAACTGCCCCGGCAGAAGCGAACACGTCATCCTCCGGCACGGCTGCTGGTGGCCCCTTCACTCTTCATGTGGATTCCGTGAAATCCGGATCGGTTATCGCAAATACATATACATGTATGGGAACTTCGAAGTCGCCGGAGATTACCTGGGAGAATGTTCCGTCCGGAACCCAGGGGCTCGCCCTGATCATGGAGGATCCCAATGCCCCGTCAGGAACCTTCACACACTGGATTGCGTATAACGTTCCCCCGGAAAGCAAGACCATCCCCATTGGCCAGGTATCCCAGAAAGATATCTTCACTGGCGGATTGCAGGGCATAAACAGTGCCGGTAACTACGGGTACTTCCCACCCTGTCCTCCATTGGGGTCGTCACACCACTATATATTTACTCTCTATGCACTCGACACACATCTCGATGTCAAAGATCCAAGCCGGCAGAATATCGATGCAGCAATGGCTGGCCATATTCTTAACCAGTCGCAGGTTGACACGCTTGCAGCACGGTAATATTCAACCTTTTTTTATGTTATGCAGCAGGGTTGCGAACTGATATCCAGAACACGACCGCCACGGCCAGTGTAAGAATACAGCCTGTCATGAACCCGTATGTGTACCCGGCTGCCGTTATGATGATACCGGTAACAAGTGGACCGGCAGAGTGGCCGATATCCATGGTTGATGAGAGGGCGCCCATCGATGATCCGATCTGCTCTTTCCTGGCAATATCTGCGGTGTAAGCGCTCGTAGCCACAGTCGATATCGACATTCCAAGTCCGAGACCCATGCTTGCTGCAAGGAACCCGGCAAACGATCCTGCAAATGGCAGGGTTGCAACCGAGATACTGAGGATAAGGAGACCTGCCGCGATCTGGATGCGCTTGTCGATTCGATCCGCGAGTTTGCCGAAGAGCGGTTTTGTCGCTGCAATGATAAGCACCTGAACGGCAAAGATAATCCCGGTCTGGTATGCCCCGATTCCCTGCTGGAGCAGGTAAACCGGCAGGAATGTTTCGAACGCTCCGAACGCAAAATATGTGGCCATATCAGCAAGGGCTGTTGCCCGAAGCCTGCGATTTGTAAAGAATGTAATGAAACTCTCCTTGAACATCGAAAGGCTTGGGATTTTTAAGGCTCCGGATCGGTCGGTTTCGCGGAACATGAGTGTCATGATGAAGACCGGTAATGCGGCAAGCGCTGCAATGATGTAGACGGCCTGGTACTGGACAAGACCGGGCGCCATCACAAATACGGAGATGATGATCCCTCCAATCAGTGGAGCGATAGTCCGTCCGATGAGGGTCGCTGATGCATATTGCCCGAGCATTTCGCCTTTTGTGTCCGGGAATCTCTCGGCAATTACTGCGGAAATAACAGGGCCGAGGATAGCAGTTGCAGTCCCGTGGAAGAACCGGACCGGGATCAGCCATGCCGGAGCCGTCACAAACAGGTAGAGGACTGGTGCGAGAAGAAAGACGGCACCGGACACAATGAGAATACGTCTCCTGCCGAAATGATCGGAAAGAACTCCGACCGGAAACGAGAAAAGAATTCCCGCAAGCGGAGATACGGCAGCAATCAGGCCGATGATAGTATCGTTTGCACCGATTGCTTGTGAAAACAGGGGCAGGACCGGGTTTTTCGAGATGGTCGTTGAAAAAATTGCGAAGAAGCCGAGCAGGAAAAAGTAATACATCATCCTGCGGGTAGTGATGGGTGATACATTTCCACCGGGTTGTACCATGTGTCGTCAAAAAGGATGGGATGTGCCGGAGGATAAGGATAGATGTAGCGTATTCCTGGCTTAAAGGACAGCCGGAAGTAAATAAATAAGTCTATTATCCATCATCTCCCACAAAACACGCATGACAAGAAACTCCGTTTCATCAGGAATAATGGCACTGGCGCTTGTCCTTCTTGTGCTGATCAGTGTAATTCCGGTATCAGGTGCGGATGCAACGACTACTGGTGTGGCTGCATCAAAACCCTTCATCAGCGCGACGGTCTCATCAACGGCCCCTGTTGTTGGCGATGACGTAACAATCAGCGGTGTTGCTACTGGGGGCAACCTGACCGATGGAGTCCAGATCTGGATCTTTGCCGGGGAATATATTAATGTCTCAACCGTCCCGGTCAATGCCGATGGCACATTCTCAAAGACCTATTCGACGACGGGATTTCCTCCGGCTACCTATTACGTAATCGTTCAGAGCCCAAGTACAAACGGGCAGTTGGATATTGTTCTCCAGTCTACCGGCCCGTATGCAGGTGAGGTTGTCAATGTCAAGACCGGCCAGCCAATCTTCACGTTCACTGGTACTGGCAGCCTCCAGGATGCCGATGCGGTAACAGCACTCTCGAACGCATTCAACCAGCCGGGTGTTGATGATATTTACACAAAACTGACCTTCCAGCTTGTTGCTCCGGCAACCGGTTCGTCTTCAGCAACGACTGTTGTATCGCCCGCTGCAACCACAGCAAAGTCACCAGTTTCTCCCGTAACAATCCTTGCAGGCCTTGGGATTGCCGGTATCTTCTGCGTCCTGTGCCTGCGCAGGTAAAACCATTTTTTCTGATCAGGAAACCCCGGTTAAATCGATGGGTTTCCTGGCTACGGTATGATACAGTTTCTTTTAAAAATAATTTCTGACCTGGTAAAAACCAGCCTTCCTGTATTTAAACAGGATTCCGGAAGAGGATTTATCTTGTTTATCGTTGTTCATACATACAGATAAATTAAAAAAATGGAGGACCGGAATTATGATAACTCTCCGTTTTTACCGAATATACGATATTGGACGGGAAATCGATCTCGACTGGCTGGAACGTGCACTGGCCCAGAGTTATTTTACTGCGCGGACGAGTTTTGTCCGGGTCAAACCTAAATCCATCATGCTTGAGGATCCGCCTCTCATGATCCAGATGAACCCGATCCGTGTGGAACGGGACGGGAGATCGTTTGAATTCTCTGTTGTTGCCCGTATCTACGATATCGGGGTGATCAGTTTCTGTTTCGTGTACGAGAATCCCGATGCGGATTATTCTACCCTTGAAGAGATCGCGTTCCTGTTTGCCGGCCAGGAGGGTCTTTCAGATTTTTACGTCCAGTATCTTAAGACCCTCGGTGAAATCATCCGCCCCCATATCCGGAACTTTGCTATCCATCCGGATTTCTTTGAGGATTACACGGTCTATGTTACGGATCGCCGTGACGATACGATTGATCCGGTTCCCCTGCTCGTTGGTGAGAAAACAACGTTTTCACCGCAGATGAGGGAAGAGATCATTAAGAACTCCCTCAGTTATACAACCGAGGATCTTGCAGTTATCTCCTGGGACTCGGCTCTTCTGTGTAACCCTGAGAGCCCGGCAGACCTTATAGATTTGATCGAGTTTGCCAATGTACAGGTGCTCGAACTCCGGTATTATGACCGCGAGCTGGGTCGGGGCATGGAAAAGATGTACGATGATATCGAGGAGGCTGACCGGCTCTCGCAGTTCCGGAGAAGCCGGAAGTACCATGCGATCATGGCACAGCAGATGGAGATGTATGCCGAGATATCGGAAACGATAGAAAAAGTGAACAACCTGATCAAGGTTACCGAAGATGTATATTACGCCCGTGTTTACGCAACGGTCTTAAAAGTCCTGCGGAGCGGCCAGTGGAGTGAGAGCGTGAGCCGGAAGATCGAAGTGATACGGGAGAATTACTCGATGCTTTCCGATGAAGTACGGATCCAGCACTCGAATTTCCTCGAATGGGTGATTATTATCCTGATCGCACTTGAGTTCGGTCTTGCGATCTGGCAGGCTGTCTCGTGATATGACGGGGGAACAATACGCCTTTTGAGTGCTTCCAGTGCGGGGACTGCTGCCATTACCTTGGTATGGTTCACTTTATTAAGGAAGACCGGGGCAACAACACGTTCCTTGTCCACAACAATTACACTAACGAACAAAATGTTGTGGCTATTGATCCGGACAAGATCGAAATTTTTTTGGATAAAAGTATTTTCAAGAAAATTCCGCACGCATGCCCGTTTTTCCGGCACCAGCCGGGAAGTGAGAAGGCATACTGTACCGTACACCTGACGCGGCCGGAGATCTGTCGCGATTACGGGTGCTGGCGTCTTCTTATCCTCGATCACACTGGCCGGCGGGCTGGCCGGATAAAATTCATCCGCACCTTGCATTCTGAAGATTCGTTTCTTACAGAAATCTGGGAAAAGTGCATTGAACATCACCAGGAACCTGATGATGCAATCTGGGAAGAAAATATGATCCGAATCCTTACAAAAGCCGGCTTTACCGTGAGAAAATGAAAACCTCAACGGTATGAGTTTTTAACCGGATTCAATAGTGGGTGCAGGAACTGTGCACCGCATTTTAAAAAATAAAAAAATCAGATGTACCGGTTCTTGCGCAGCCAGTCAGCCTGCGGGGGGAGGTACCGGTATATGATATCGCATTTCTCGTCCTGGAATGCCCAAGGTGTAACGATCAGGATGTCACCTTCACGGATCCAGACCCGCTTTTTGATCTTCCCCTTGATCCGACCCATGCGGGTAACCCCGTCATAGCACCTGACACGGATATGGTTTGCACCCATGGAAAGATCGGCAAAAGCAAACTGCTCATTCTCCCTCTTCTTCGGGAGGCGGACCCTGATAGTCGGGGTACCGTCTTCATTTACTGCGTTAAGATCAACAGGATCGTTGTTCTTTTTTGGATTATTGCGAATTCAAACATCTCCTTGTTGTATACCTTGGACGTAAGATACAATGAAGGTATGTATTGGCGAAGTGTGGAAACGTTCCAGAATACCAGATATTTCCGGTCCCGTATCTGCTCCCTGATGAGTTACATATCCACGATGCAGTCGGGACAAAAAGAAATGGACAACCATAAATTCATGGTCTTCCAGTATTCATTTCAGGCAACCTGTAATTGCCGGACCTGACTTGGGCAAAGAGAATATGATGAACCAGAAAACGCTCAATGAAAAACGCGACCTGCTCTGGGATGCTGTAATTCTCATCACGGCACTGTCGGCCCTTGTTCTGAACCTCATCGGTTTTATTCTCGGGATTACGATTGTGCTCCCACACCTGTTGTATATCCCGGTTGCTGCAGCGGCGTACCGGTACCCGAAATGGGGACTCTGGATTGCCGGTGTGATCGGGGGTTGTTACCTGCTCATGGCAATTGTGGTCGTCGGGAGTTCCTTCCAGACCGTTATTGAAGCAATGGTTCGAACCCTTGTTATTGTCCTGATCGGGTGGATGGTAGCATTTCTGACGCTGAAACTGCGGGAACGCGAAGATCTGTACCAGGGTCTTTTTGATCATTCCGAGAACGGTACTCTTCTTATTGGTATAACCGGTCCTGAACCGGTTATCATTGAAGCCAACTGGAAGGCATCCGAGCTTTTCGGGAAGTCCATTTCAACGTTACGGGGAACGCATCTCACCGGATTCTGGGAACCGGTCTCCTGTCAGACATTTATCCGGCGCGTTCTTGATACCGGGGCAGTCTATGCGGCTGAAGAAACCCTCCGTACCGAAAGCGGAAAAAATGTTGTAGTACTGGTGTCGGCAGCCCGGCTCCCTGAAGACCGGGCAATTCTCACATTTACCGATATCAGTTCCCGCGTGCAGGCTGAGAAAGCCCTTGCGGCCACAAACAACAAGCTCAGTCTTCTTTCACGTGTCTCGATCGATCATCTCCACCGGTCGATTGATGCCATCATCGAGGTGGTTGATTCGGAGGAAGCCGGCTGTTCTGACTTAAATGGAAAACGATTCTGCGAGCGGATTCGTACGCTTGCCTGGAATGTGACCCGCCAGCTTTTCCTTGCGGAATCATATAAGGATCTCGGTACCGTCCCCCCGACATGGCTTGCGGTCCAGGAAATCCTTGAATCTGTCAGGATACCCCGCAGTTCCGGGCCGGTATCGTTGCGGTTCTGGGCTGAACGCCTGGAGATTTATGCAGACCCGTTGTTTGCAGAAGTCCTGAAGCATATAATCGAGAACGCTCTGGTGCATGGGAAAACCACGAAAAATCTTGTGGTGACCTATCATGAAACTGCTGACGGTCTCGATCTGGTCATCGCAGATGACGGGATCGGCATACCGTCAGGACAAAAACAGGCAATATTCGAATATGATGCCGGGGGGCATGCCGGTATCGGGCTCTTTATCTGCCGGCAGATTGTGGCAGTGACCGGGATGACGTTGTCGGAGACCGGCACTGAATGGAATGGTGCTCGTTTTGTTATCCATATTCCAAAAAACGGGTACCGGATCGAAGGTTCTGCAGAAAATGCCCCGGCACGGGTGTCCCAGGTCACCGGGTCTCCCGAAGCAGGGAGACGTGGGATCCCCCATCCGACCGATACTGTTGTGCGGGAACTCCGGTCATCAGAATTTTCCATTGCAGAAACCCTCTGGATCGATTATCATGGGACAAAGGGGGATCCTGCGACCGACCGGATTTTTGTTGCATTCCTTGATGGACAGGCAGTTTCGGTGGGTCGGTGCCGGCGTCATCCGGATGGCTTTGAAGTGGACGGGATATTTACCCCGGTGCAATTCCGGGGTCACGGGTACGCAAATGCGGTGACGGGTGCCCTGGTTGAATCCTGCGGGAGTGACCTGCTGTATATGCATGCAGTCCGGGACCTGACCGGCTTCTATGGCCATTTCGGGTTTGAGGCTATAGATGAGAGTGTTCTTCCTCCGACAATACGGGAGCGGTATGCCTGGGCTGGTGGCGAGATGGAAGGGGCAAACGTCTGCCCGATGAAACGGGATCCGGACTCATAGCAGTTCTCACAGAAAAAAAATCCCGGTATACCTTCCCGTGAATTTCCGTGTTCTGTTGGTATTCCGGGAAATACCAGAATAGTAAAATCACTTTCTCCCTGCACACTGCTGATCTTATGTGCTGTCCTGCAAACCAACAATTACCAATGATTGGGAAGGGTGCGTATCTCAGACAGCTTACCGCTGCTACCATGCACATGAAATCCGTGGAGGTAGGAAAGGAAATGGAAGGTAGTTCTCCCCCCTCGGTTTTTGTTGGCAGCTGGAATTACCCGGATATCTATGCCGGCCCGATGATCACTCCTGCCCATGGTGACACAGCAATTATGGATACCCCGGAATCGTGGCTTCCTGCACAGAAGACGCAGGAAGAAATCATCGGATACCGGCTCAATCTTGTGCGGGGAAAACATAGGGTGAATACCGGGGAGCTTGATAACCGGTTCATTGAAAAACTCCAGGAAATCACCCTTTCAAAAACTTCAGTTGAGAGTGAGGTATCATTTTCCAGTACTCCAACCGGTACAACATTCTCAGAAGACCATGCCCCGTACGGCCCCAGTGCCCCGATAGAACGGTTCGAAATCGATGCCGGAAAATGGGATCCGTCCCTGGAAAAAGCGTTTTACGACACAGACCTGCGGGCTGCAGATGCCGTGACCGACCTGCATAAAAATGATGTGCCTTTTTCCAGCATCCAGAAGGCCTTTTCGGTGGGTACCATGGGCCTTGACCGGGGCCGGCATCTTGTCCCGACCCGGTGGTCGATTACCGCCTGCGATACGATTATTGGCGACAAGCTCCTGGCCGAAGTGAAAAAATGCAGCGTGATTGATACGATAAGGGTTCATGAATTTTCCAGCCTTCACAATAATTACGCCATCATCCTTCTCCCGACCGGCTGGCAGTACGAGTGGACGGAAGCCTTCCTCCATATCCTTGGTGATGAAGAACTGGTATTTTCCGATTATGAAGTCCGGAAAAAGAAGAAGGGATACTCCCACCTTGGAGGATGCTACTATTCCTGCAAAATGGCCGTCCTTGAAGCGCTTTCCCGTGAACAAAAACAGGCCGGAGCAATCATCGTGCGGGAAGCTCTCAAAGGATATGTACCGATGGGGGTCTTCAATGTCCGGGAAAATGTGAGGAGTGCAATGCACCAGCCGGGGTTGGAATTCGAGGATATCCGGCAGGTACTTGCCCACCTGTCAGGAAAATTTACCCTGCCCATGCAACGGTTTATCGAGGAAGGTGAACTGCTCCGGCAGGCAACAAGGCAGCGACAGTGTACCCTGATGGATTTCTCCAGACCGGCAGCATGATATGATGGAAAGCGCAGAACATAACCAGTACCTTATTCCGGTGGCCGGGAGGAACACTGCGATGCACAATCAGACAAGGATCATCCTGCATCTTGACATGGACAGTTTTTATGCTTCTGTAGAAATGCATAAGCGGCCGGAACTTGCAGGAAAACCTGTCGTGATCGGGGCAGACCCGAAAGAAGGACGAGGACGCGGGGTTGTTTCGACCTGTTCGTACGAGGCACGGGCATTTGGTATCCGGTCTGCAATGCCAGTCTCGCAGGCGTTTACACTTTGTCCTCACGCCGTGTTCCTTCCCCCGGATTTTCCCCTGTATGCCCGGATTTCCGAACAGGTGATGGCAATCCTGCGCCAGACAGGATTCCGCTTCCAGCAGGTAAGTATCGACGAAGCATTCCTTGATATCAGTCCGCTCGGAAATTTTACCGATTCAAAAACATTCGCAGAACAAATCCGGATAAATATCCGGAAAAAAACCGGCCTTACCTGTTCTATTGGCATTGCCCCTACCCGGTTAGTGGCAAAAATTGCATCGGATTTTTATAAACCGGATGGCCTCACAGTTGTTGAACCAGAACAGGTACGGGAATTCCTTGATCCCCTGCCGGTCCGGAAAATTCCCGGTATCGGAAAAAAATCTGCAGCAGAATTATTTGAACTTGACATAAGGACCGTAGCGGATCTTGCTGCCTGTGATGTACAGGTCCTGATGGGAAGATTCGGGAAAGCTGCAATCGGCCTGCACAACGTCGCTCTTGGGCTGGATGAGAGTGAGGTGGAAGAACGGGACGGCATCAAATCCATCTCACGGGAAACAACGTTTGAGCAGGATACTGACGATCTTCATGTCCTGATATTGACGATGCAAGCCCTCGCGGATGATGTATACCGCAATATCCGGGAGGAGAGACTCCGGTTCCGAACCGTAACGGTCAAAATCCGGTACCAGGGATTTGTGACAAAGACCAAGGCCCGCAGCCTGTCGCATCCAACGGATGAGCGTGATCTTATTGTACACTCCGCACAATCGCTGTTCCGGGAGATTTTTGACGGACGAAAGATCCGGCTTATCGGTCTGCGGCTTTCCTCGCTTGAAATGGATGACGAAAAACAGACGACCCTGTTCTCGTAAATCCCCTAAACTAAAAAACCTGTTTTTAATTGTCCCTCCTGAGGCCCGTCGGATCATATTCTCCGGTAATTTACGGTGTACCCCAACTGAAGGCATTAAGAAGGAGATGTGCCTATTGTTCTTTACGGGCACCCTGCCACCAGGGTGCCGGGAGACTGATAGAACATGCAGGATATTATCAAAAAAATGATCGGCGAAGCAATGGCAGCACAGCACGCCGATGTAAACATGATAAAAAAGAAGCGTGGCCAGTCATTTGTCATCGATGACACCAAAGTTTATGTCGATGCGGTCCAAGGAATGAAACCAATCGGGAACCAGTCAAAATCTGTTTTCCAGCTGCACACGGATTCCGTTAACGCCCATTATTCTATCCTGAAAGGTCTCACAACCACCATACGGCCGGAGGATGATCCCTTCGTGGAGCATTACCAGACCCCGGTTGTCATGGAAATGCTCTACGACGCGGATCCATCGTTCCGCAAGAGCGTGGATGCGTTCATCAAGGGGGTCGGGAAAGCAGAAGCACTTATCGGCAGGGAATCGGCACGGCGGTATGCTGGGTTCTATGGACCGACCTGCGTTGTGGATTTTGCCCTGATTCCGGGAAGCAGCAGCAATATCGTCAACCAGATCCTGAAAACCGTTGATATCCCAGTCGCCCATAAGCAGGCGATCCTTGCCTCCAAGTCCTGGGGTATGAACACGTCCTACGGGTTCGGGGATGTTTTTGCCCATGCCCTTGAGAACGGTGCAACGCTTGCAGATGCGACAAAAAAAGAGATCAAGCAGATCCAGTCCATCTACGATACCCCGGTTGAAGCCCAGTCGACCCTGATGGATGAAGCCGGCCAGAATTCGTTCGACTGCCGCAAATACATGAAAGAGTACCGGAAGAAGATGGAAGGTGCAGTCAAGGCAGCTCTTGACGAAAAGGTTCACTATGCAAACATCGTGACGATTCCGGCCTACTGTGTCGGGGATGTCGCCCACCATATCGCCCAGTCCACCTTCAACATGTGCAAGGATGACGTGATCATGGCCGTCATCGAATCCGTTACGGAGGTAATGGACAAGACCCTGCATGCCGCAGCACCGAAGATGAAGAGCGAGTACGATGTCCTCTCAGTTGCAACCGGTGCTTCTGCAAGTGCTGCAGAATATATCCTTGAGCTTGACGGGTTCAACGCAATCATGGTCGTGGATATGCTCACCAAGCGCTATCACAACTATGTCCAGCTCTACCCCCAGCGTGGTGCGGCAGTCGAGCTCCATAACTGTGATTTCATGGACATGATTTATCGTGGCTGGAAGTTTGTAGACAAGGCCCGGCGGATGCAGAACTGTAATGCCGGAACAGTTGTTCCGAAAGTCGGCGGCTTCGATGTCGACCTCTCCCCGATTCTCAAGAACGAAGTGCTGGCAAACCCGCAGAGGTACGCATACCCGGCCTGTGCGATGACCGTGCGGTTCTCGGCTATGATGCGCCTTGCTGATTACCCGTGTCTCCTTACGAGTGAACCGGTGACGGCAACTCTCATGACCAACATTATCGCCTTGCACAAGGAGACTCCGGCAGCACCGGCCCGGATTTGCAAAGATTGTGCATCAGCAGCCCTGATGGATTTCCGGCATTCCTACTGCCAGTGGAAAGAGGCGGTCTGATCCTGAATACGGGACCAGGTGACTGGAATGAAATGTTACGTCTGTGCAAAAGAGGGAAAAGAGAGTGATGCAGTCGCAGTCTGCACGATCTGCGGTATGGGTACCTGCATGAAGCACACGATACGGAAAGATGTCGAGGTTTGGGAAGGCGGGTACCCCTTCCCTTCGAAACGGCTGCCCAAAAAAATGCCGAGAATGCTCTGCCCGGACTGTAGTGTGGCCTACCAAGAGGAAAAATAATGGCCTCCTTACAATCCCGGTGCCTTGCAGAAGGGGTGGGCACCCTGCTGCTCGTGTACTTTGGTGCCGGGGCGGCAGCGATCACGCTCATGATCGCCAGTGGGACGAAACCTGCGACGCCATTCAACATCGGTATCGGACAGCTTGGCGGACTTGGAGACTGGCTTGCGATCGGCCTTGCATTCGGTATCGTGATCACGGCAGTTATTTACGGCCTTGGGCGGGTTTCCGGCGCCCATATCAACCCGGCAGTAACGATTGCACTCTGGGCAACGAAACGGTTTCCCGGGAATGAAACAGCCGGCTACATCATTGCCCAGTGTGCCGGTGCAGCAATTGGCAGCCTGCTCTTTGCATTGACCGTGGGTATGGATGCGGTGACAATCGGGGGTCTTGGTGCGACGGCACCGTTCCCGGGCATCGGGTATGGACAGGCAATCCTGGCCGAGATTATCGGGACCTTTGTCCTGATGCTTGTTATCATGGGAGTTGCCGTAGATTCACGTGCCCCGCCGGGTTTTGCAGGGCTGGTTATCGGTCTTACGGTTGCCGGGGTCATCACGACCCTGGGGAATGTCTCCGGTGCATCGCTGAATATTGCCCGCACATTCGGCCCGTACCTTATTGACTGGGTTTCCGGTGGCCCGAATCTCTGGGTATATTTCCCGATCTACATTATCGGGCCGGTTATTGGTGCGGTTCTTGCCGCATTTTTCTATGACCGGATAACTGCAGAATGAGAAGGACCGGTGAACGATCCGGCATTCCTATTTTTAAATTTTTAACACGGTAATCCATTATAAAGAACAGTAAAAATTGGTTTTTTATGAAGTTCAGGTTTTTACTTTCGATTATGGTTTGCCCAGCAGGCCAATCACGATTAAACAGAACCCGGCAATCACCAGTGTCCCGATAATATTCAGAAAGGGACTGGTGAGGAAAAATGCCTCCCGTATCGGATAAATAAGGAACGCGAGAGCAAAGAGCAGGGCACCGCCAAAAATAAGCGGTCGCTCAGTGAGCGAGTGATTGACACCGGTGATGACCAGCGATGCACAGGCGAAGAAATACAGGAAGGTAACAAGCGTTACCTCAGTGACGCCGATTGTTATGAATATCCCCGCGGGTATGAGTAAGAACGCAATGAGAATCCCAAGCAGGATATGGGGCATGACCTGTTTTTTCGGGTAAGCATTCTGGAAAGCAATGGTAAGAACAAATATTGATGCAATGATCCCGATGTCCACGAGACCCGGGAAGACCCCGGGCCGCATCCCTATGAGGAAGAGGATGTACCATGCTGTATTCGAAGCACCCCAGAGGGCAAATCCTCCGGCTGCATAGAGCAGGTAACTGGGTCGGTTCATATGGTTGTATGCGTACAGGAACACAAGTGCTCCGGCAAACGCCGTGAGGATCTGGAGATAATTACTGTATGCGAGGAATGTATCCCCGGAAAGAACGACAACCATCAGGGCAAGCAGGACCGATATAGCAAGGATGGCACAGAAAAAACCCGATATGATTTTCTTCTCAGGATCTGTTAATCCTGAAGAATTTGTGATCGGTGAGGTCATAGAAACCGGTTGACTGGATTGGGGAAAAAACATTCTGATAATGTCCTGTACGGTTTCCAATTTCTTTGCCTGATAAAAGTCGGGTGACAAGATTCGTAAATGAGGAAAACCAAGTCATGCTATGCAACGGTACCGGTTTAAAAAGATTGATGCATTCGTATCCGGCCAGTCGTCCGGTAACCCGGCTGGGTGTGTGTATCTTAAGGATATATCAGCGTTATCTCCTGCCGGAATGCAGCAGATCGCCCGGGAGCTGGCCGGGTGCGTCAGCGAGGTTGTTTTCATATACCCGGATGAGGGAGTAACCAGTCTCCGCTTCTTTTCTTCAGAACGGGAAGTTGCATTCTGTGGTCACGGGACTATCGCCGCAATGTACGATCTCATTGTTCGGGATCCGATTCGCATCATGGATCCCATAATCCCCATACGTATCGGCGAGCGTGAAATTCTTGTCCGAAATGAGATCAAGACTTCGGATGCAGTATTTATCGGAGCACCCCAGCCGGTTGTTCTCCCGCTTTCCCTTTCTGCGGATACGATAGCAGCAGCACTTCGTATTCCCCCGGGGGAAATCAATGGGAACATTAGTATCTCCTTAATTGATGCAGGGCTCCGGACCCTGCTGGTCCCAATCAGGTCGCTGCCTGTTCTTGTCGGTATACGTCCCGACCAGCAATACCTCCGGGATTTCTGTCTTGCCGAACATATCGATATCATTCTCGTGTTCACCGATGAAGTAGCTTCAGAGAAAAACCGGTTCCGGACCCGGGTATTTGCCCCGGTGTTCGGATATCTTGAAGACCCGGCAACCGGTTCAGGTAATGCTGCACTGGGATACTACCTCCTCGATTCCGGTTTGTGGGATGGAACGCTGCTTACGATTGAACAGGGAAGGAACCAGGATCGCCCGAACATCGTGAAACTGGTATCCGACGCATCGCAAAAACAGCGGACGGTCTTTTTTGGCGGGAATGCGATTGTACGGATTGAAGGCGAATACCTTTTTTATTCGTAGGTTGTGTATGGTTAAGAAAAGATCAGAACAGCCCGCCGTAGTAGCCAATAACAGCAATTGCAGTAATTGAGCATATGGCGACAAGCAGGATACTGATTCCTTTTTCCCTGCGGGTCATATCGGACCATGCTGGTTTCTGTACCCCGATACCATAGCCGATAATCAGGCCGGCGCCCCCTCCGAGTATCAGGCCAAGTGCTATGACCATAAGCGGGAAAAATACCGGGGCATATCCTTGCGAGTCCATGGATTCCGGTACGATGGTTGACTGTATAACTTTATAAAATCCACTTCAAAGCCCGGTTTTGCCATCAAAATAGATGACGGGGCGTTTTTATGGCATAGGAAAAATCGTAAAAAGAAAAACTGGTATGTTATTGCCGGGAGTATCGGCCCGATGATTATGCGTGTGGCAGGTTCTGGACAATGGCCTGGAGTATTGCAATGATGATGTTTAAAAATGTCACCCAGTCAAACATTCAGTCACCTCCTTTTGTTGTGGATAGTGCTCAATAATACATTATAGTATTTATTCATTTCTTTTTGTATTAAATTGTAATTTCTCATTATTTATCTAATTAAATTGCTATATATCCTCAAATTAGAAATTCTCCTTTTCAAGTCCCGGCAGGTTTTATCGGCCAGGGTGTTCCAATCCGCATTAATCGGGGTGTTTTCCAGGAATGGTCGGCGCTTCCCAAAATGGAGGTGCGTTTTCCTGCAGATCGAGAGAACAACTTAAAACTTAGAAACCGGATGAAATCCGGCTAACCTGAACTATCAATCCGGTGAACAAAAAAAGATTCTTTATTTGGACTCGTTTTTCTTTTCCATGCGATCCGTAAGATCTCCAATCAGGGAGAGAACGGCAGGCATGATGAAGATTGCACCCATAAGCGAGAACGCGACTGCAATGAGTGTTGTAATGCCGAAGTTACTGATAATCGGGAAACTTGCAAGGCAGAGTGCCGAGAACCCGAAGAACGTTGCAAGGCCGGATACCGTGATTGCGGTACCGATCTTCTGCACGCTTTCCTGGATAGCTGCCATGTGATCGTGCAACCTTTCCTGCTCCTCGGCATATCGTTCCATAACAAGGATTGTGTACTCAGCCGCAACCCCGATGGTCATCGATCCGAGGGTGGCGGTCAGGGGGGTATAGGCAATCCCGAGTGCATACATCGCTACCGCATTCCACCCGACGATGAAGATAATGGGCACGAGGGGCGATACTGCATGGAGGTGCCGGTAGACCAGCACCAGGAAGAAGAAGATCAGCACAAAGCCGAGGTAGGTCATCGACTCTTTGGATTCCGAAAGCGATGCCATCAGGCTGGTGAACAGATCGAAATTACCCGTGGGTGTAACCGTGATTCCGACCGGAGGTTCGAGGAATTCGATATCCCGGATCATCTGTTCTTTTAAAGAAGTTTTTTCCGTTGATTCGAGTTTTTTTGTCCCGAACTGGATCATAGCATCCATCGATCCGCTTACATACGGTTTTTTAGTTGATGCCGGAATTTGGGCAAGGATGGAATCGAGCTGGGCCTGGGTTTCGGGCAGTTCATCATTGTTATACGCAAGGACATAGGTGACAATACTCGTTGCCTGTGTGATCTGCTGGTGATGCGACAGCTCATAATCCTGGAACTCTTTCATCCATTTTATGGTGTCGAGATCGGTCACGCTCTGGCCCTGCACATAAAAGGCAGCCGTATCGGTTGATCCCATGATTCGTCCGACTTTGTCCATGAGGATCTTTGCCGGCATGTCGCTTGGTACGAATGCATTCTCGTTGGTTTCGATTGCAATAATCGGATCGATCTGGAACCCGATGACTGCAATAAGGCCGGCGACAAGCAGGATGGGAATCGGGTTCTTTGCGATCCTGACGGAAGTACTGGTCAGGAACTCCCCATATGAAAATCCTTTTTTCTTTGATTTGCCGGTTTGTGATGTCGCGGGCGGAATTATCGTGTCACAGGCATCGGTCCCGACAGCATAGCACTGCTGGGTTGTCGGGGTTTTGGGTTTGTATTTCAACAGGAGAGCAAGCGTCGGCATTCCGATGAGTGATACAATGTAACAACTCATGACCCCGATAATGGAAACGAGACCGAACGACCGGATCATCGGAACCGGGGAGATGAACATTGCAAGGAATCCCATACAGGTTGCAAGCATTGCGTACATCACTGCCGGTCCGGTCCGGGTTACGGTCATGAATACGGCATCTTCGAGGTTGCCTTTTCGCGATTCTTCATCGAACCGGGCATGGAACTGGATCGCATAATCGATCCCAAGGCCTATCAGGACCGGGAATGCACCGACCACTGCCATGTTCAGCTGGATGCCGGCAAGACCCATCAGGCCAAGGGAGGTCACAAGACCCACTCCTACGAGAAGCACCGGCATGAACCGGTACCGGACGTAGGCAAAAAGAATGCCCATGACAATGATCATCAGGATCATGGCACCGCCGATGAGAACCCCCATCGAACTCCCCAGCTCTGTCTGCATCTGCTGGGAAAAGGCCGGACTGCCGGTTATTTCGACGATAACTCCCGGTGGCTTATCGGAAGTATCGACAACTGAGTTGATATTGTTCAGGGTCGCCTTCTTGACATCTTCCGAGAGTCCCTCGGCCATCTGGATCTGTACTAATGTCAGGACATTTGAAGGGACTGCCTGTTTTTGGGTTTCTGCGGGCAGCTGGGTAACAAGCGCATCAATTTCAGCCCGTGAGTTTGGCAGCACTCCGCCATTTACCGATTTCAGGATTTCAACAATGCCGTACGTACTCTTGATGTTCTGCTGCTGCCGGATGTTTCCTTCAAGCCGGTCGATATACTTGAGAACATCCGGGTTGAGCGCGTCGCTTGCTTCAACAATAAGGATGATGGTATCCGACTGGAACTTTTCCGTATACCTGGTGTTGAGAATCCCTGCCTGCGAGTACTTGTCCTGGTACGTTTCCGAGCCAGTCTGCATGGAAAGTTGCGTCATACCGTAGAGGGCGACGCACAAAACCGCGATAAGAAGTCCTGCAACCAGAGCCGGCCGGCGGTTGATCGCTCCTGCGAGTGACTCAAAAATTTTTGCTATCATAAAAATCCTGTGCTCCCGAAAATGGCAATAGTGCCCCTCTCTGACGCTCCTTTTAATTTTCCTTGGATTATTGGTAAGAAAATTTTATAGTGGGAATATTCTCCGGTACCTGTGTGCGTTTCATCATTACATATTCTTCTTCTTTCTCAGGTAAACCAGGATTCCGATGATAATAATTCCGACTGCGATAATACCAAGGGCGAGCGGGTTGCTCAGGATACCGGCAATTCCTCCGGTATTCTTGACGACGTTGACCCGGATTTTCAGCGTATCAGATATCAGGCTGTTATCAAGAGCATCGCGGTACTGGATCTCGGAATCAAGGCCGTATTCCTTGAGTGTTGCGGTGGAATCAACTGAGACTTCATAGGCAGCTTCCCCGGTTTCACCGGGTGCAAGGGTTCCGAGAAATGCAGTATCATCGTTACTGGTGAACGGGTCGACAGCACTGATTCGTGCCTGAGCATTGTAGACGGTGGCACCGCCGATGTTCTTGAATGTGACCTTGATCACTTTTTTCTGGCCGGGTGAAACCTCGGCAGCGTCCGATGTAACCGCAAATTCAATTTTCTGCCCGACTGGCACCCCGATGGTCTCGATGTCAGAGTTAACCTGATCCCCTTCGTAATTCTCATAGTTCACAAGAATGTCGAGCGGATAGGTCTGTGCCTGGGCATCGCTGGAGATGGATGCCTTGAACTGGGTGGTGACCGTTTCTCCTTCCGGGAAATCTCCGATATATACACTGCTCTGGGTAGGGATGATCGGACTGTTTCCATTGCGGGAGATCTTGAGTACTGCTTTCTTACCGGATTCATGGCCGATATTTCTGACGGTGAGGTTAATGTACCCTTCAGTCCCGACGTTCAGCTGTGTGGTTTCCACTGATACTACGGCAAGCTTGACTTCGGGTTTGATAGTAATGGGGAGGCTGACCGTCTCGGTTTTGACTTTGTACAGATACTCGATGGTGTCAAAACCGTACTGATCGGCTTCGTACATGTACGTGTAATCAAGAGTCAACGGGAGATCGTAGGTTCCCGCAGGTGCGTCTGCTCTGACTTTGATATTGAATACCGCGGTTGCTGTGGTGCTGCCTTTCACATCGCCAAGCATCTGCGGATCGGATTTCACAATCAGCGGGGCATCCCCGACATTGAGGGCAACGGTCAGGAACTTTGCTGTGTTGGGCAGATCATCGCGGTCCATAATGCCGGACTGGACAAACTTGAACTGGTTGACCCCTTTGTTTTCAATGACAACATTCAGAGAAACGGTATCTCCCGGACTGAGTTCATTGGTTCCATCAATATATGCAGAGAGCTCCGGGCTGCCTGCCATATATTTCGTCCCTGCACTTGCAGGAGTGACTGCAATAAAGAAACATGCAATCACCATCAGTGATCCGAACCACAGGAGATTGTGGTGTCTCGATGGCCCAAAGCCCGTAATTGACTGGCTGGACCCTGTCTTTGGTTTATTTTCCCTGATTTTTATCATGAAAAACCTCGAATTTTATAAGACTCTTATACATGTTTCAATCAATTACATATAATTGTTTTGTTTATTGATTATACATGCCAATAATTAATCTCCATTCAATACGTCCACTTCGCTCTCCAGCGTCTGGAAAAGGGTTCATATGATCGTGTCATTTCCATCATGAGATGAGTTCCTGGAGTGAAGCAATCCTGTCACGGAATGCTTTCTCTCTCTCTGCAAATGAAGTAATATCTGTGACCGTTATGTATATACTTACAATTCCATTATTTTGAACTGCGGTTACTCTTCCGTGAATACGGCGGGGTTTGCCATCCTTGCGTTTTATCCATACTTTGATTTCCATGTGATTGTCCAAATCAGGATGTACATTTGCGATGATCTCTTCGATCTTTTTACGCTCTTCAATCTTGATTGGAATTGCGGAATCAGTTTCAGGGTCTGAATCTTCGGTTATGAGATTGTAGAGGGGGACTTCACTCAATTCGTCACTGTTATAGCCGGTAATCTCGGAAACCCGCCGGTTAGTATACACAATTTTCTGGTTTTCGACAATAAAGAGGCCGTCCTGGATGTTTTCAGCCATCATGCGGAACCGCTGTTCGTTTATTCTGGCGGCTTCTTCTTTGGCTTTCAGCTCCGTAATATCCGTCATGATTACAAAAGTCAGGATATTTTTTTCATGCTGGATTTGGGTGAGCCGCATGTAGACGAATCTTCGCTCCCCGTCTTTCCGGATAATCCAGGCCTGGATTTCATTCGGGGGACTTGGTTTGTGGTGACCCTTGGAATCCAGGAGCTTTTTTGCAACTTCTTCCCGATCCTCCTTGGCAATAATCGTAAGGGGCTGCATCTGCCACAATTCCTCAAACGAATAACCGGTAATCTCTGCTATGCGCCGGTTTACAAATACGCAGTTCTCATTTTCAATAATAAAAAGCCCGTCATGAATGTTCTCGGCCATCATGCGGAACCGTTCTTCGCTTTCACGGATCTCCCGCTCGGCAAGGACGTGATCGGTGATATCTTCAAGAATCAGGGTGAATCCCTTGCCGCCATCATCGAAAACCGTGGGGACGCATTTCTGGGAATAGATTCGTTCACCAGAATCCCTGATTGTGAAGGTGAGGGTTTGTTCGGACTCCTGATTCTTGATCGGGAGTTTCTCGAGCATTTCATGCACATCGACTTCAGGAGAATTGAGGAATGAGATATTTTTCCCTATGGTCTCTCCACGGGACAATTTCAACAGGTCAAGAAAATTCTCATTGATTTCAATGATGCGGGACTCGGAATCAAGAACCATGATCAGCTCTTTTGAGTAACTGAGCATTGCAGAAAGCGGCACTCTCTGGGATAGGGTGAATACTTTTGCCATCCCGTACGTCCGCATATCCACCTGCCCTGATATGAGGAGAATATCGAGATACCTCCCGATAGTGTTTTTATTCTTGCCAAGAGCTTTTGAAATATCGGTAACGCTCATCCCGTTCGGGTTCTGTTTGAGCAGATCCTTGATCGTCTTGAGTTCCTGCTGGTAATCCTGCATCATGATTTTGAAAAAGATCCCTTTTTGTTTACATTTTGTATGGATTGCGGAATTTATAATTGTTATGAATAATCCAAATGTATAACCAATAAACATAATTTATTTATACAAACATAGCGAAAAACTCCCTGCATATGGTAGTACACCATGTGGAGGTTTGAAATGGATTCAGTTTCAGTCAGTATTGCAGATCGATGGTATGAGACCATTATCGGAATTGTCCCGGGAATTATCGGGGCGATCCTTGTCCTTATTATCGGGTGGATTGTCGGGCGCCTGCTTGGAAAAGCAGTCCGGATTGTATTAGACAAGATCAGCGAGCAAAGTACAGTTCGGGAAACACAGTTTGCAGCCAGTATAAAACAGCGTGGTATAACAATTGGGTACCTGGGCGATATTGCAACCCGGCTTATCGTTTACCTCATCGCGATTCTTGCCGCAGTTGATATCCTGAATTTACAGCACCTGAGCATGCTGATGACCACGATTATCGGGTATATCCCGCACATTGTGGCGTTCATTGTGATCATTGTTGTTGGTTTTCTCCTGGTTGATTTCTTCATCGATATGCTTGGAAAATTCTACCAGTCAGGAAATATTGAACTGATATCACCAGTTCTGCTCCTGCTCCGTGTATTTTTATATTTCGTAGTTGTTATGCTCGGGCTCTCCCAGCTTATGCTGGATCTCACGATCATCTACACATTCATCACGCCCGTTGCGTGGGGTGTGGGTCTCGGTCTTGGAGCCTCCATTGCGATCATTGTCTGGCATGGCATGAAGGACCGGAGCGGACAGGTAATTGACCGGATTCTCGATGCAGTGTCCCAGAAAAAATAATTTTTTTTCCCGACCCCGAATGAACGGCATAAGGAACGTAAAACCCGGCCCCTGCATCAAGAATGACGGGATACAGGGTCTCTGAAATATAACCTTCAGGAGATTCGGAATTACCTGCGGAACTCCTGATAACATACCGGTACGGTATTTCCCGGATCCCTGAAGTTTCCCGGTACAGGGTGTACTGAACAATTCCCCTGTTCCCAGTTCTCTTCTCGATTTCATGCAGTTACCAGGGACGAAATTCCCTAATGCCTTCATCCGACAGCGTCCTGGAATTCAACCGGGAAAGATTGTCAGGAACTCTGTTGAAAATCAAAAACCGGAACAGGCCGGCATTGCGTAAGGAAAAGAAAATTTTTAAGAGATTAGAACCGGGGTTTCCGGTATTTCGGGAGGCAGTCCCTGCAATAGACTGGCCTGCCTTCGGTTGGCTTGAACGGAACTTCGCATTCCTTGCCACAGTCTGAACATGTTACTTTTGTCATCTCACGGGGGCCTGAATCTCTCGGGCCACGGAAATTTCTTGATCCGCCGAAATTATTTGATCCGTACATAACTATTTCTCAAACAGTTGATTTATAACTGTAATATTTTACAGGATGTCATGGTTTAATAATTCATGGGTCGCACCCATCTGATGTCCCCCGTGAGTTTTACTTCGGACCCCGGCAAGCGATTCCGGTTATCCATTCTTCTTTACCCGCTCTTCATCAGCAACGATGCCGGTTGCAATTGCCAGTGCCGGGATCATCCGGCAATCTCACCCCAATACGAGGAATATAGTCTGCAACCGGCAGTCCCACGATAACGATAAGATCGAGGGCCCGGTTCATGATGAGCCAGACAAAACCGGTGATTACTGCCGCACGGAAAAGTCCGGCACTACTCTTTTACCAAATCCGTAATGACTATCGTTGCCGGAGAGAATGTATACGGGTAATGAATTCCCATCGATGCCCGGTTGTCCTCGTACACGGGTGGAAGAGCCATCCCGGGATCTGGAACCGCCTTGTCCCCCGGCTCAGGGAAGACCAAATCCCTGTCTGGAACTTCGATCATACCCAAGAGGATAATACCCGGATCGAGATCATTGCCGGCCGACTCAGTGAGTATATCGATCAGATGCGCGAAGAAACCGGCTGTTGTGGGCAGATCGATATGGTCTGCCATTCGATGGGAACCTGTATTGCCCGGTATATGCTCGAAGCCCAGGGTGGTGTTGGTGACGGAGAGGTTCGGCAGCTCATCGGGATCGGACCACCTAACCATGGTTCCGCACTTGCAGAACTCTTCAATCATCCGGATCACGGTCCCGGTATCATAAAAAAACTGTCCGGCATCTTCGTGCCAGACGGTTATGTTCCCCAAAGCGATGTGATCGTCCAGCAGTTCCGGCCCGGGAGTAAAACAATGATGGCCCTTCAGGCTGCCGGGCTCCGCACGGATATCTCCTACCGGATAATCTGCGCTGCAAATCCGACAGCAGACCCGGGTTTTTTCCCGCCGTTTGATGGTAAAACCTGGGAACAATCAGCCGATGGTTCCTGGCAGATGACTCTTGCCGGGGACGGGATCGTTGCAACCTCCGAATCGTGCCTTTCCGGGGCGGGTCTGGATGTCCTGCCTTCCGATGCGGGAATGCTTGCCGGAAATCCCGGCCAGTACTGCCACATCCTGCTTCCCAGAACCCCCGAAGTCGTGGAACGGATTTTTGCCTATCTCAGGGACCCTGGTACACGGCCGCACCGCATCTGCCCGTGAGAATGTCCGGGCCGTCATGCAACAAGGTTGTGCAATAACCCGTTGAATACCCCCCTCAAAAAAGAAACGGATTATTTCAGGGGATAAATTCCGTTTTTACGTGCGTCGCTGATACTGATAATCTGATACCCGTTACCCGCAGTATCCCTGGAGAACTTGTCAAGGTTGCTGATAAACTCCTCAGTTCCCGTTGCATAGGCGTCATCAAAATCGGCACTGCCAATCATCGTCGTTTCAAGGGCTTCCTGTGCAGTTCCCTCGCTGTCGGTATCCCATGCCACGTAAGCATGATCCGGGTACAGGATCAGGTAGGGATTCATTCCCATCGCTTCGAGCGCCGATGCAAACAGGACCGAGCCGTCAACACAGTTTGCCGATGCCAGCTTCAGGGATACATCCGGGACATTGATGTGCTGGACATTGTTCGTCAGTGATATACCGACCGGTGTATTCACGTAACTGACTTTGTAGTTGTATTTGAGGGCATTATACACCGCTTTTACCTGGAGTGCCGAATATTCTGCATAATCCTTTTTTGAAGAACCGGAATACTGGTATCCCTGGAGACTCCGTTCCAGCCCGTAATCCGCATACCGGGAATCATACGATGTCGTGGCATATTCTTTTGCACTGGCAAGAAGTTCCATCACTGCCGGTGACTGCGGGGTCACAAATACCGCAATATATTCATCGAGAGCGGTCGTGTTACCATCGCTGTCCGCAATGGACCAGACCATCGAATCTTCCGGGTAGACTTCGATAAGTGCGGTCTGCTCATTGATTGTTTTCCAGTCTGAACCGCTCAGGTATTCGGTTTTTGTTGCAAGGTTCAGTTTTGTTGTCGAATGGATCGAACCTATCTTTTGCGGGTCAAACCGGATCACATGGTCGACGGTTTCCGATTCACCGGGCTGCAGGGTCAGGGTATCGACTGACGGCGTACTGTACCCGGGAAAATCAGAAGTTATCCTGACCGTTACCGGTTCCGATGAAGGATTGATCAGATCGTACGATACCGAAGGGATCTGCTGCTGGTAAAACGCGTTTGAAAATGCCAGCGGGTAGGGTTCATAGAATGATACTTCGCTCATGACCGGCGCCGGTGATCCTTGTGAAGATGTGCCGGTGCATCCTGCCGCGAGGCAAAAAAATACCAGGATGACTATTGAAAATACGATGGATTTTTTTGAAAAGGCCATAATTGTCTCTCAATTTTTTCCGATATGAATGCTTGTTAATCGTTACCGGATTACCGGGATTGCCGCAGGAAAATCCCGATACCGAACACAGCGATGAGATAACCCAAAGCCGGCCCGGCTTTTTGAGTTGGGGCCGGCTGGGATGTGGAAGGAACCATGACCGGTGTTGTTGTCGGGATGGTCGTGGTCGGATTCGGGGTAATTATCCGGGTCACAAATGTCTGAGTCGGTTGAATGGTTGGTGTTGTTGCAGCCAGGATCGACGGGGATTTCCGGTTATACACGGTTTCCTGTATCGCGGTATCGGAACCCGGGTTTTTTGGGTTCTCAACCCGGACCGAGAATTTCCTTGTTGCTGTATAGACCGATGTTGTAAATGTGACGACTGCAACTCCATCCGAATCAGTTGTGATCTTCCCGTAATACTGCGTATTCGACATCGTCGATGTTGATGGTGCAATATCATCCAGGATGGTCCTGCCCCCTCCATTGTAGTACGCGTAGGACCCGATGGTATAGGGGCCTCCCGCGGGATCCTGTTCGAGCCCGAGCGTGCTGCTGATGAGGACCGGGGGCTGATCGTACTGCTCCCCGGATAGCGAGAAGGTGCCGGTCAGCCAGATGTAATATGCGGTATTCGGATCGCCCGTGACGGTGATAGTAAACCTCCCGCCCCGGGTCAGCGTATCGGCAGTTGATGTCTCCTCAGCAAAAACCGGAAAAATCATAAGGACCAGAAAAAAAAGGACTGTCCCTGCAATCCACACGGAATGGCCGGAACCTTTGGAGAACGTTTGCGGATCAGGTATCATCAGGAAGAGGACTTGCCAATCAAAGATAAAAATGTTCCCGGTCTCTTTACTGCACATGGGAGTCCCTGTCATGAATTAGTATTGATCCGGACCAGCCCTCCTTTTTTTATGATTACCCAGAGATAGACCGGTGCGATTGCGTATACGAGCGCACTGTAGGGAACACTGATGAGGGCAAGCACAATCCCGATACCGGAAAGGAGCGGGAATACGAGAGTTTTCTTTTTGTTTTGTTCTATTTGCTCACAATCAATATTTCCGTTGAGGTACTGTGGGTTTTTTCCCAGGTATGCCCACTGGTGGACAAGGAGAAGACCGATGATGAGGATATTGAGTTCGAAGATGAGAGCCGCGTGGGGACTGAAAGGAAAATTTCCGACAAGATTTGTTGTGAACGGAACCATTGCCACAAAGAGCAGGGTAATAATATTGACAAGTGCCTGGGTCTGGTCAATCGACTGGAGGGTGTGGGACCACTTGTGATGATACCACCAGAATCCTGCAAGCAGGGCAAATGCAACCATATAATGGATGAAATCAGGAACAACGCTGAGTATAATCGTGTCGACGCCGGTCTGGCCGGGAAATTCCAGTGTTTTTGGGACTTCTATGGTGACTACGAGGAGCGTCATGGCAAATGCAAAGATTGCATCGGTAAGTGACTCGATCCTGTTTTTACTGTAGGTGTCGATCCTGCGGCTGGTTTCCACGTTATACCTCGCAATCATGTATTTCCCGATATTTTTATTTTAAGTACTCAGTCATGATTTTGGACGTTTCCGGATCGGATGAAGAAATTGCCGGAGGGTGTGGATAACCGGGTTTTGTTCCGGTAAATAAATCCCGGACTCTGGTGATTTCCCTGCAATCCTCTTCAGACCATCATGCCTATCTTTGCCGGCATCTTACCGGTGTGTGCGAACCGGCATGCCAGAAATCACTATCGAAAAACTCAACGAGAAGAATTTTGACCAGTTCCTCTCCCTCCTAGAAAAATTTGCGGAGTTTGAGCACCTCGTACCTCCGGATGCAGATGCACGGGTCCGATTGCGGGCCGACGGGCTTTCTGACCGTCCGGCTTTTAAGGCGTACCTTGGTTATCTTGAAGGAACGCCGGTTGCCTATGTGACATTCTATCTGACCTATTCCACCTTTCTTGCACTGCCAACGCTCTATCTCGAAGATATTTTTGTCATTGAAGAGTACCGGAATGCGGGTATCGGCAGGAAGCTGTTTGAGTTCTGCAAAGACGAGGCAGCAAAACGGAACTGCGGCCGGATTGACTGGATGGTTCTCACCTGGAACAAAACGGCAATCGGTTTCTACGAGAGATGCGGGGGCAGGCGACTGGACTGGTACGCATACCGGATCGAGCGCGACGGTTTTTTGAAGTAACGGGGACAAATCCCTCCCCGGGGAAGGTGGAAGAAATCCGTGTCAGTACCTCCTGTGTTATGAAGTTCCCCGGATGGATTCCCGTGATACGTAGCCGGGATCAGGGATCGTGTTTTTCATCATCGATCAATTGTTTGCGGCGCATCTGGCTGAATAGTTTCATATGAAGTATTGCGCCTTTGTTTTTTGTATTGAGTACCGAGACGTTACCGGATATGAATGGCGGAACCATGAGAAGTTCTTCATCATCCGTATTAAGTTCGAGCACCGTATCAAATTTCGAAAATTTTTGCAGTTCAAGAAATTCGGGAGGTGCAAAGGGAGGGGGCGTGAGAAATTTTTCTTCTGATATAATGTGAATCTCCGTATTTTTTTTTGGAAATATTTTTATTAATTTTTCATAAATCCCGGGTTTATCGGAAACAACAAACAGGCATAATTTGACATTCCCGAGTTTAATATTCTCAAGAGCTGGCAGATACCGGTCTCCAATCATGCATTCGATATGGTTTTTGGCATTTTCAAACATGTTCCGGATTTTGTACTCGATATTTTCATCCCCGTAGATTGTCCAGAGGGCATCTGACGCATCGGTCCGGACTTTATGCACTTCCAGTTTTTTAAATTCCTGTAAGGTACTCTGGGCAGATTTTTCATGATTACCAATAATGATCTTCAACCCGATCTCTGGTGAAACCGCCCCGTACATGGCCGGCTTGGAATTCCTTTTCACCGCAAGTCCCATGGATTCGAGCCGGTCCAGTGCTTCATACACGCTCGGTTTTGAGATTGAGAGATATTCGACAATCTCTTTTACTTCAGCGTGATCGAAAAGGACAAGCGCGGCATATACCCGGGCCTCGTAGTTGGTCAGGCCCAGTGAGTTGAGAGATTTTACGAGAGTGGAGGGGATGCTGTCCATACTATTTACTCTCACTTCGGTTGTTAAAAATTTTACTACTTTATTGATAATCTTTATATCGATGTATGCTAAACTTAACAATGTGAGTAGTAAAAATATTTACTACACAATGTCAATTTCGAGGAAAACTCATGATCGGATTAAAACGATACGAAGAAAATGCCTGTATTACGGCACAAACCGGCATTAAAGAATCCGTAGTTGGAAGTTCCGGGGTGAGGTTCAGGAACAACCCCCCCTTTATCCGGATCTTCCTGTTTGTCGGCACTATTCTTGCGATTTTTGCTCTGGTAGGACCGGTAAGCGGATATTCAACACCCGATTCCATTACTGCTGCTGGAAAAGTCTATGTCTCGAATGTATCCTACGATCCCGGATCAATGTATGACGGGGATAAAGGAACTGTGTCCATTGCTGTCACAAACGGCAATACTGATACGGGAATTGTTGTCAACCATGCGCAACTCACCGGTGATTCCATCCAGGTGACCAGCAGACCTTATGACAGTTCCTCTAATATTGGCCCGGGCCAGACCCAGGAATATGTCTTCAGTGTTGTTGCTGATGGGGTTGAAGGAACGTATTTCCCAACCTTTTCCTTAAGTTTCCGTGACGCTGACAGTCTATATTACCGGACAATGGTTAAAATCGATAATTCCCTTCTTGATCTGACAATCGCTGATAAGCCTGACACGTTTTCAGCAGGAAAAAAGGATACAATTTATACCAAAATATCGAATCCCCGAAACAATGATGTGAAAAATGTTATCCTGGAAATTTCCGGCTCTGATGCAAAGATCAGTCCATCGAAAATATTTGTCGGTGTCGTCGAATCCGGTGCCATTGTTCCGGTGGAATTTTCTGTAACTCCGGATCAGCCGACAGACCTTCATATTAAATTAACATACGACAACGGGGACAACACTCATACGACGGCAATCGATCTTCCGATTGAATTTGATCAAAACAAGAAGCAGGCAGATCCCATAATAAGCAATGTTCAGGTAAAACTGGAGGGATCCCTGTATCATGTCACCGGTGATGTTACCAATGCAGGATTAGAAACCGCAAACGCGGTGACGGTAACCTCCCTCGATCCGGCAGTTGCCCAGGATCCCTACAAATCCTACGTTGTCGGTGTGCTGAAACCGGATGACTTCGGCAGTTTTGAAGTGACATTCTCGGCTGATGGCCAGACGAGTGTCCCGCTCCAGTTGTCATACAAAGACACCGATGGCAATGTAATCACTTCGCAGAAGACGGTCAACCTTGCAACTGCCACATCATCCGGGCAGAGTGCCGCCCAACCGTCGCTGCTCCCCCTCATCGCTGTAATCCTCGTAATCGCGCTTGCAGCCGGGGGGTACCTCTACATGAAGAGAAAGAAGAACCAGTGAGGCAGGAGCCATGGAACCGGTAATACAGTTTGAGGATGTGGTGAAGATCTATCCGCTCAAGTCGGGGGATGTAACCGCCCTCAACCACATCTCCTTTGCCGTTGAGCGGGGAGAGTTCATCTCCATTATGGGGCCGTCAGGCTCGGGAAAATCCACCCTGCTGACCCTGATGGGGTGCCTTGACAAGCCCACCTTCGGGACTATCTCCATGAGCGGAATCCCGATCCGGGATATGTCCGATGTGGAACTGACCAGTCTCCGCAGGGACCGGATCGGGTTCATCTTCCAGTATTTCAACCTTTTCCCGCTCCTGAATATCATCGAGAACGTCAGTTTTCCCCAGATGCTCAAGGGAGGTGTAAATGTGGAGAAGGCAAAAGAAGTGCTCCGGGCGGTCCAGCTGGACGAACATCTCTATACGCACACACCCCTGGAACTCTCCGGGGGGCAGCAGCAGCGGGTCGCAGTTGCACGATCACTCATCAACGACCCCGATATTCTCCTGTGCGATGAACCTACGGGAAATCTTGATTCGAAAACCGGGGCGAGTATCATGGAACTCATGACGGAACTCAATAAAAAAGGCGCTACGATCATCGTTGTGACCCACGACCCCAATGTTGCCAATTATACGAACCGGACCATACGGATCGTTGACGGGAGAATTGCGGCATGACCGCAATTTTCTGGGAGATTGCCAAGCGGAATATCCGCCTTCACATACTCCGCTCAACCCTCGCGATGCTCGGCATCGTGATCGGGGTCGTTGCCATTGCGTCCATGGGGATCCTGGGCAACAGCATGGTGGCCTCGGTCTCCGAGAGCCTCAACTCTGTCGGTGACAGCGTGATCGTAAGCCCGTACTCCGGTGCGAGTGAGGGTGGCGGACCCGGCGGAGGAGCACCGGGCGGCAGTACCCAGGACCAGTACATCTCTGACTCGAACTACCAGAAAATAAAACAGGCTGTGGCCCCGAACATTGCCATCCCGGTACACCAGACCTCTCAGCGCATGAGTGTGGGTGTTGGCAGTGATGACATCGTGGCAACCATCTATGGGGTGGATCCACAACGCATCCCTGATTTCAACCTGGTCCTGACTGCCGGGGATTACAATAACGGGAATTCCGGGTGCCTCGTTGGATCGGAGTTTGCAGAGGACAATAATATCCGGGTCGGATCGCGGATTACGATCGGCTCCGAAGGCCAGTACGGCACGCTCCGCGTTACCGGAATCATCGAGGAACGGGGCATGAGTTTTGATCTGAGTACAGATAATGCCCTTGTCGTGACCCAGGACTGGTACGAGTCCAACTTCGGGGATATCGATCAGTACGACCAGGTCGTCGTCAAGGTGAAAGAAGGGCAGGACACAGCCGAAGTCAAGAAGATCGTCGAGAAGCAGCTGAATCGCAGGGACAAGATCGTCAGCGTAACAGACAGCAAGGCAACGCTCGACTCGCTCTATGCGACGTTCGGTACTATCACGACGTTCGTCACCGCGATAGGCGGGATATCCATGATCGTTGCCGGGGTCTCGATCTTCAACATCATGATGATGTCCGTGAACGAGCGGATCAAGGAGATCGGTATCATGCGCAGCATCGGCACCCAGAAAAAAGAGGTGATGAGCATGTTCATCTACGAAGCCGCGATCATCGGGGTTATCGGAAGCATTGTCGGGGGACTCCTGAGCATACTTGCGGGATATGCCGTCAGCGCCCTGATGCTGGGAACGACCGAGTACCTGTGGACGGTCTCAACAGTGCTCTCGGTTGCCGAAGGTGTCGGGTTCGGGATCGTGATCTGTCTGGCCTGTGGTATCTACCCGGCGTGGCAGGCGGCGAACCTCAATCCGATCGATGCACTCAGGCATGAATGAAACCCAATTTTTTTTACCGGATATCCGGGAACGTCATACCCGGTACAAGCATCTGGGAGATAATTCAGGATAAATACCAGTCCACCCGAATTGGATTCCCCTGTAAAAACCCCTGACTTGTCAGATCTACCCTCTCAATGTTTGGCCAGGGACGAAATTCCCCGATACGGGTTCCATCCGACCATAAAGCATCTCAATGATCCATTCCCAGATTGTGAGAATGGACGCGTCACTCATTTGCAGGCTCTTTGAAGGCCTGCCCCGGCAGGGGCCGGGCAGCTCGGCCTGCACAAAAAAAATGTTTTCCCTCATAACAGATCTTCCCAAAAACCCAAAAATTCTCGATATCGGCTGCGGAACCGGCATGCAGACCCGGGATATTGCGCGGCTCTGCCCGGATGCCCGGATAACCGCAACAGATGTGCACCAGCCGTTCCTTGACGAACTTATGCGGGAAGCAAAAAAGGCCGGGGTGGATGACCGCATCAAAACCCTGAACACATCGATGACCGATCTCCCGTTTCCGGCAGGATCGTTTGACCTGATCTGGGCTGAAGGATCAATCTTTATCATGGGTGTTGAGCAGGGACTACGGTCATGGAAAAAGTTCCTTGCCCCGCAAGGATTGCTGGCATTCACAGAAACGGTATGGTTTTCCCCCACTCCATCAGAGGAACCTCTCGCATTCTGGAATGCGATTTACCCGGATCTGAAAACGCCGGAGCTGTTAAAGAGCCTCGCAGAACAGATCGGGTATGCCAGCCTTGCAGACTTCCCGCTGCCGCCGTCTGCATGGTGGGATGATTATTATATCCCCATGCGGGCCCGGCTGCCGGACCTGAAGGCGCAGTACCGGGATAATCCTGAAGCAGAACCCATACTTCGTTTCATGAACCAGGAAATCATGGTTTATGAAAAATACTCCCATGAGTACGGGTACCAGTTCTTCCTTTTCAGGAACGGGAAATAAAATTCTTTTTACCAGTAAACCATGTACTGTCAGAGGCCCCTGAGTTCTTTTTCAGAACCCGATGCACAATAATACCCGTGCTTAAGCCCCATCCATGGGGTTACCGGACAACCGGGACAGAGACATGCATTTTTTTTGATCGTACAGGTGCTTTTTCCAATTGCGCAAAATAACAGTTCATTTTTCATCTTGGAACATTCATTATAGGTCGGACATTTCCCACAGATGCATGTATCCTTTGCCGTTTTCATCATCGCATCCCGCTCTGCTGTGTCCATGCCGGACATTTTCTGTATCATTTCATCAAACTTATCCATTCCTCACCTCAGCCCGGGTCCCTGAGACAAGTCCATATTTATGGTGATCGTATTATAATTTATGCCAGCCCCCATGATAGGCCGGAGATTCGGCGTGGGAGATATCCCCCTGCTGGAACCGGAGAAAGCAAAAGGGATCCGGGTACTCGGGATTTCCGGATCGAGCCGCCAGGAAGCAGGGATGTCGAAATCCGAACGACTGCTTAAGCAGGTACTTGAACTGTATGCTGCAAACGGCAGTACAACCTCGTTTATCCGGCTCAAGGATCTCATCATCCACGAGTGCGAAGGAAATTATTCGGAAGATCCTTCGTATTGCACGTACCCGTGCCAGTCGACTCTCAAGTACGAAGACGACCAGATGCAGGTAGTTTATGATGCCGTGCTCGCAACGGATATCCTCATCCTTGCAACCCCGATCCGCTGGAACAACCACACGGCACTTGTCCAGAAATTTGTCGAGCGGATGAACTGCATAGAAAACCAGTACTCGTGGTTTGGTAACTGCATGATCAAAAACAAGGTAATCGGCCTCATCATTCTCGGCCATGTGGATGGTATGCAGCACGTTGCCGGCAATCTGCTGAACTTCTTCTCATGGCTTGGCTTTTCAACGCCGGAAGTCTCCATTGCATCCTGGGTCGGGGAAAACGATGAGGATACAACAAAAGACTGGAAGCAGATTCAAAGCAACCGGTACACACAGGAAGATCTCCGGAACCTTGTCTCCAGTTCACTATGGCTTGCCTACCGGCTAAAAAATCCCTGAAGAACGGGAGTATTGGTTATTTACTGAATACCAAAAGAGCAAGCTGAAGTAATGCAATAAAAAAGGGCCAGAAATTATCGAATTGTAACTCCAACGTTATTTTACAGGCGTGATAAGATGAGCCTCCTTATCCACCCGGTAAGCCTTTGGATCCTTGAGCAGATCGAGGGCATTGATTTTCATATCGATGAGTTCTGCATAATTGAACGACTCATACTTTTTCTCATCGCCTTCGTTCCAGAATACGACGATACCGTTCTCCATTTTCCTGCTGCTGGCAATATCGTGCATAGGTTCCCTCTTGTTTAAAGTATAATATGTACTTATCGGATACGGCTTCTGACAAATTGTCAGGTGGATATACCAAAACCATTACATCACTTAAAAAGAGAGATCTTCTGAAATGATCTCCATCCTTTACGTGGATGATGAACCTGAACTCCTGAGTCTTGGCAAACTCTTTCTTGAGCGTGACGATGAATTCAGCGTAGTAACTGCGGAATCCGTTCCCGTGGGTCTTGGGATCCTTGCCGGGGGAACCATCGATGCCGTGGTTTCCGATTACCAGATGCCGGAGATGGACGGCATCGAATTTTTAAAAACCGTGCGGGCTGATTATCCGGATCTCCCGTTCATCCTTTTTACCGGCCGGGGTCGCGAGGAGGTCGTGATCGAGGCGATCAACAACGGTGTTGATTTCTATCTCCAGAAGGGCGGGGATCCTATAGCCCAGTTCGCCGAGCTGCGGCACAAGATTAAGAATGCGGTTGAACGCCGGTATGCTATCGATGCACTCAAGGATTCGGAACAACGCCTGAGTGATCTTATCAATTTCCTGCCGGACGCAACGTTTGCTATCGATACCGAGGGCCGGGTTATTGCCTGGAACAAGGCAATCGAAGATATGACCGGGGTCTCTGCTGCAGAAATCCTTGGAAAAGGCAATCATGAATACGCGATCCCCTTTTACGGGGACCGCCGCCCGGTGCTGATCGACCTGATTCTCGCAGATCCCGAAAAGGTCCGTGATCTCGGGTATACAATCAGCGCAAAGGCAGGCGATCTCCTCATGGCAGAAACAATGAGCGCAACTCCCCGCGGAAAACCGGGTGCGTTCCTTGTCAAGACTTCCTATCTCTATAATAAACACGGGGCAGTTGCCGGTGCAATCGAATCGGTGAGGGATATTACCGATACAAAAAATATCCTGTCTGCATTAAAAGAGCGGGAAGCCCAGCTCAAAAGCATATTCCGTGCTGCGCCGGCCGGTATCGGCGTGGTCCAGAACGGTGTGGTCCGGGAAGTCAACGAACACCTCTGCACCATGACGGGGTATCTCAGGGCAGAACTCCTGGGGATGGATGCACGGGCAATCTATCTCACCCCTGAAGCATATGCATCTGTAAGCCAGGAAAAAGATCTCCAGATCGCAACCCGGGGAATGGGTTCGGTTGAATCAAAATGGCGGAAAAAAGACGGGATAATTATTGATATCCTGATAAATTTCGCACCCCTCATCCCCGGAGATCCTGAGAGCGGCACAACGTTTGCCGCAATCGATATCACCGAGCGGAAACGGGCGGATGACGAACTCCGTGCCGCGTACGAGAAGAACCGGGGCCTCATGGATTCGGCAAACGACGTGATCTTTATTGCCGATGTCGAATCCGGGGTTCTGCTCGATGCAAACAGGAAAGCCCAGGATCTCATCGGAAAGACGCTCGAAGAGATCCAAACGATGCATTATATGGATCTCTTCGATCCGGATGTCCATGACGAGAACCTGAAACATTTCCGCCAGTACTCTCAGGGAGGTGACGGAATATGCGAAGCAAGTATTACCGGTCGTGACGGGCGTGTTATCCCCGGTATCGTGAGTACGACCCACCTTGAACTGGGAGGAAAATCCTGCCTTATGGGAATTTTCCACGATATCTCCGCTATACGCAAAGTCCAGGATTCCCTCCAGCTGGCAAACAAGAAACTCAACCTTCTCGCAGAGATTACCCGTCACGACATCCGCAACAAGCTCACGGTCCTTTCCGGCTATCTCGAGCTGCTCCAGGAACGCCCGGCCGAACCCCAGTATACCATGTACCTCTCAAAACTGCGGGATACCGTGAGAACGATCAGCACGAATATCGAATTCACCCGGCTCTACCAGAACCTCGGGGTCGTTGCACCCGAATGGCAGAACTGCCACGAGCGCTTTTTTTCCGCGTGTACGCATCTTGAACTCAAACGGACCCGGATCCAGTCGGACTGTGGTGGATTTGAAATCTTTGCCGATCCCCTGCTTGAACGGGTATTCTACAATATTGTAGAAAATGCCGTCCAGTACGCAGGAAAGATTACAACGATCCGGATTACTGCTGATGAACAGCCGGATGATCTGGTTATCCGGATCCAGGATGACGGTATTGGTATTCCCCTCTGCGACAAGGAAAAAATCTTCTCCCGGGGCTATGGGAAAAACACCGGCCTAGGTCTCTTCCTTTGCCGTGAAATCCTCTCCATTACCGGCATCACCATTACAGAAACCGGCCGGTACCAGCATGGTGCCTGTTTCGAGATCCACGTCCCGCACGGCACCTACCGGCTATCCCCGGTGCCGGCAAAAGACCGGTGTTATATTCTTGTGAACGATTAGGATCTGCCTGCATTCCCGGCTCTTTGGGATCATGGCAGATCCTAATCGAAAACTATTTTCTGGAATAAAAAGTATTTTATTAAAATGATCTCACTCCTGTATATTGATGATGAGCAGGATCTTCTCGATCTCTGCAAGCTCTATCTTGAACGGGAGCGGGGTTTTTCTGTGGATCTTGCCCGTTCGGCACAGGAAGGTCTGGAGAAAATCCAGGCTAACGCTTACGATGCCGTAGTATCGGATTACCAGATGCCGGATATGGACGGGATCGAGCTTCTCCGCAGGGTCCGGGCCGAGATCGGCAACCTGCCGTTCATCATCTTCACCGGCAAAGGCCGGGAAGAGATTGCGATGGCAGCAATCGACAATGGTGTAAACTCGTACCTTCATAAAAATGGTGATGCAAAGGTCCAGTTTGACGAACTTGCCCAAAAAATCCGGCAGGCCGTCCGCCAGTACCAGGCTGAAGAAAAAATGCAGATGATGAAATTCTCGATCGATCATGCTGCTGAAGGCATTCTCTGGATTGCGCCGGAAGGAACGATTACCTATGTAAACGATGCTGCAGCAACCCTGCTCGACACGCCCCACGACCAGTTGCTTGGCATGAATCTCCAGGTATTCTGGCCCGGCATCCGCGGAGTGCCGGAAAATTTTTCTGAATTCTGGGAAAAGATCCAGAAAAAAGATTTTCTCACCTTTGATGCACAGTATACCCGGGCCGACGGGAACACTATCCCGGTCGAGATTCTTGCCAACTATTTCGAATTCGAAAAAAAGCCGTATGCTTTTACAACCCTGCGGTATGTTTCAGCAGGAACAGAAAAGTCAGGGAGCGTGCAGGCTGTACCTGTACAGCCTGCGGTGACAGAGGATTTCGTCCGATCCCGTCCCGGGGATCTCCCCGGTCCGGAACCTCGTCAGAAAACAAGCGGGATAAAATACCGGGCGCTGGTCGAAGAGATCAATGACTGGGTCTGGGAAGTCGATACCGGGGGACGGATTACGTTCAGCAACGGGAGAGCCATGGATATCCTTGGGTACCGGCCCGTCGAAATTACTGGCAGGGTCATCTATGATCTTATGCCGGAAGAAAAACGATCGGATTTTTCACTGTTCCTCTCAGATAACGAAATTAAAAAAAATCCGTTCCTGTCACTTGAGTTCTCTCTCCTTCATAAGGACGGCAGGGACGTGATACTGGATGTCCACGGTGCCCCGATCCTCAACGAGCGGGGAGAAGTCCAGGGATTCCGTGGTGTGGGCCGCGATATCACCGGTATGAAGAAAGTCCAGGTATCCCTGCAGGAAAAGTCCGAGGAACTCGACCGGTTTTTTACGACCGCTCTTGACCTGCTCTGCATCATGGATCGCGACGGATATTTCCGCCGCCTGAATCCTGCGTGGGAATCATTGACCGGCTACCGGCTCGACGAACTCGTCGGAAAACAGTCCCTTGATCTGGTCCACCCGGACGATCTCGTATCCACCCGCGAGACTATCAAAAACCTGTTCAGCGAAGGGCAGGTGACCGGCTTTGTAAACCGGTACCAGATTGCCGACGGGACCTACCGGTGGCTCGAATGGCGTTCGAGCGTGTATGGCCCCGGCCATATTTATTCGTCCGCACGGGACATTACCGACAGGATGCGGGCTGAAGAGGCACAGGTTCTTGCAAACAAGAAACTCAATCTTCTCTCAGACATCACCCGGCACGATATCCGGAACCAGCTTACGGTCTTCTCCGGGTATCTCACGCTTCTCCGCGAACAGGAGACTGAACCCCCTGCATCAATGTATATCCAGAAACTGCTGGATACGACAAAAACGATCACAGCACATATCGAGTTTACCAAACTCTACCAGAACCTCGGGATGGCCTCACCGGACTGGCAGGAAGTCGGCAATGTTTTTTTTAAGGCCTGCTCGCAAATCGATCTGCATAAAGTGCAGATCAACATGGATGTGAAACATCTCGAGATCTATTCCGATCCCCTGCTGGAGCGCACCTTTTACAATCTTATCGACAATGCGATGCGGTACGGGGAGCGGGTGACAACCCTCTCTGTATCTGCCACGGAGACCGAGGAAGGTCTTACCCTTGTTATCAGCGATGACGGTATCGGGATACTCCCGACAGATAAGGAACGGATCTTCAACCGGGGCTTTGGAAAAAATACCGGCCTTGGCCTCTTTCTTGCCCGGGAGATCCTCTCGATCACGGGTATTACAATCCACGAGACCGGTGAATACCAGCACGGTGCACGATTCGAACTGTCTGTCCCCAAAGGAGTGTACCGGTATGCCTGAAAATTTCCAGTACCCGTTTGCAGGAGTCAGCCAGTATCCTGTTTTCCGTCCGGTTTCTGAATTGGTCATGAACGTTTCCGGAAGGTGAATATCATGAAATACCCGTTCCTGATATCGGTTCCGCACGGGGGTACTGAAATTCCCCGGGAAGTCCGGCCGCTTTTTGCGCTCAGCGATGATGACATCCGGTACTACTGCGATCCCTTTACCTGCGAGATCTTCGGTTTTCAGGATGAGGTTGCCGCGTTCATCGATACCCCGATCTCCCGGATGGTGGTGGATCTCAACCGGCCTCCTCTTCCCCTGCCCCCAAAAGATCCTGACGGGATTATCAAGGTCCGGACTATCGATGGCCGCGAGGTCTATGCACCGGGGAAATTCCCGGATCTTGTGACGATCCATCGTCTCATGAAGAAATACTATTTCCCGTACCACCAGAAAATCGACGAGCTTATCGATCAGCATCCGGTCAAGATCGCGTTTGACTGCCACTCGATGCTGCCGTTCGGCTCATCCGGACAGAAGGATGCTGACCGGACCCGCCCGCTCATCTGTCTTGGCAACAACGGCGACCGGTACGGCCGGGGCCGGAGTCAGAGTCTCACGACATGTCCGCCTCTTCTTATTACCGAACTTGCTTCTGCATTCCGGGACGAATTTTCCTGTGATGGTGAAGTGGCAATCAACGATCCGTTTTCCGGCGGATTTATTGCAAACGCCCTCTTCTGGCACAAAGGTATCCCGTTCATCCAGATCGAGATCAACCGGATGCTCTACGAGATCAGGGATTCCTGCATTCCTGACGACACAGAGACCGGAGAAACCGTTGCGGCCCTGAAAAAAAGGATCTGGCAGGTACTGACCCGGTTCTGGGACCGTGTCGGCTGAACCCCAGAAAAATTACCGGTTCTTTATCCGGTGCTCTTCGAACCGGCCCTTGTAATAGACCATGACCGTGAGCTCTGCACCGTGGGCAGCCCTGCGCATCTGGTCATCGTAAATCTTCTGGACATGCCGGAGTTTGTTTCTCGCAAAATGATCCTGGACACATTTGAGGAACGCGACTTCCTGTTCGAGGAATGCGGTCTCGTACTCTTTTGTCTCTTCCGAGATTGCCCGGCATTCTTCTTCCGGAATCACGGCATTATATTCGCCATGCTCGTCCACGCCGGAGATCTGGCGCCAGTCAACGGTTCCGGTCTCATCGGGTTCCCGGTGGAGCATGTACGGGTAAATCCGGCAGATGGAAAACCGGCGATCGTAAATCCTGCACCGGCCGTCTTTCAAAAACCAGCATGACCCCACATCATCGTCCTGTGCCCGGAGTGCATAGCCGGAGACATAAAACGTACCGTTCTGGTCGCAGAATTCCGGGTACGGGGCCGGCTGGAGTGCCTCTTCTTCTATCTTTTTGACGGTTTCTGTATCCCGGTCGAGCAGGAATACGTGGCCGTTGAACGAGCGGGTACAGCATTTGCCGCAGAGCGTGCACTGGAATCCGACTTCCTTTATAATGGATGCGAGTTTTTCAACCGGGTACTCTTCAAGCCGTGCGAGTTCATCAGTAATCGCAGCGATACGGACGGGAATGGGTGTTAATGAAACGGGAACCACCTTCTGGAATATCGCAGGATGATATGGCGGCAGCCTTTATTGTTCTTTCCGGATCATTAAGAAAATCACCGTAATCCGGGCATTTCTGACCATAAAGTCTATGGATGCATACGCCAATCGTACGAATATGGTATCATTTAAGGTTGAAAGAACCCGCATATCCCTCATTTATTTTGTAATCCTGGGAATCCTCTTTCTTCTCCCTGCGGCGGCAGCTTCGACTCCCCCCATCCAGCCCTCGCTTACCTTCGATGTCACTCCTGTTCCCGGTACCCCGGATGCATCGCTCGTACTCCAGGTAACCTGGACTGCCAATGATCCCCTGAATACACCCCCGGAATACATTCTTGTTGACACATTTTCCATAGCGGAAAACAGGCGTCTGGGAACAATTCCGGTTCCCCGTGAAGGAACGTGCGCTTCCGGAACAAGCTGTACTTACAGAAAAACCCTGGGTGCTGAAGAGTTCCCGTCCGGGTCGGTAAGCCTGACTGCAACCGATCCCCTTTCGCAGGCAACGAACCACCGGACAATTGCCATTGCTGTTGCCCGGGGTAATTATGATCCGGATATTTTCCGGCAGTTCGAGCAGGAACAGCGGTTCTCTATCATCTCTTTGCTGATCGGTGCCCTGCTTCTCTGCATGCTTGCGATCCTGATCCGGAAACCGTCCGAATAATCCTGTGGCTGTACTCTGGCAGGATTCCATTTTTGCGTTGACCGGCAAAATCACTGAAACCCGGATAAACTATCAATTTTCTGCCGGAATAAAACAACAAATATTTTTATTATTCCCGCTGTACTTGGAGGTACCGGAGTGGATCGTATTTTCCTGTATGCCGCCAGTCCATGGCGGGTCTGCGATCCCTGCATTCAGGGAGAATCGCTGGATGTCCCGGTTCCGGTCGATTCTAAAAAATCTCCCGGCTTCCTGTAGAGAGTTGTGCGAAAAATTCCTAATATCACCCGGTCGGTATTGTACACGGAGTCCTGAATGATCCAGAAAATCACGAACCCGGTTTTCATAATTGTCCTCGTTGTGATGCTTGCCCTTCTGGTATCCGGCGGTTGTCTCGATACTTCTTCCGGAAATCTTTCCGGATCCAACACGCCCGTTTCATCTCCGTCGGCAAGCCCATCGATTCCGACCAAGTGCACGCTGTCCCATCGTGACAGCACCGGGGGAGTTTTTCTTTCTGCCTATAATGTCTGCTATTTTACAAACCATACCGCCCGGCAGTTCCTTGAAGATCTCACCCGATATCCCGGCCAGATTGTATCCGTTTTCGATCCCCCGGAAGGCTGGATAACCCAGGCGGATGCTGAAGCATTCATGCAGCAGATCGATTCCGATGAGCCGGCAGCATCGGTTGTCTCGCCGATCAGTTCCTATATGCCGTTCAATGAGAATTCAACGGTTGGAAACGAAGCGATGTTCCTCCTGGAAGGCTACCGCACCGGCCGGTATCCCCCGGCCCTGTCATCGCTCTATTATTTCCGACCCAACAGGACCGAAATACGGCAATGGTGGGAGATGTATGGCAAAAACCAGGGTATTGACGAAGCGACCGCGATCAGGCTTGCCCGTAACGGCAGCCCCTCCCTTTCCGCGTTTCCTTCAGACCAGTTCCCGGTCAAAACCATTCGCACTGAACAGGCAGCGGGTGGCTGGTATGTCGCATTCATAATCGAAGGATCCGGTGTGCCGATCATCGCTGCGGACTGTTATTTCATAGAAAGCAACAGGACCGTAATCAAGGCAAAATCCTCCGTAGGGCCTCTTATGGTTATGCCTGAAGATTTTTCGCCACAGACCTGCGGGTGATTTTTTTACTGGTGTGCCGATATAATCCGGAAACCCCGGGCCTGGTAAAAAGGTGGAGCGGTTATGGACGATGTTGAAGAATACCTCCGGAATTACGTGAAGACAACGCTTGCCGCATCGGGCTCCCACGGGTACGATCATATCGTGCGGGTTACCCGGCTCTGCGAAATCATCGGCCGGCAGGAACAGGCCGACCTGCAGATTCTCATTCCCGCCGCACTCCTGCATGACATTGCCCGGCCCCTTGAAAAATCACAGGGTCTTGCCCATGAAGAGGAAGGGGCACGGATCGCTGAAGAGGTGCTCCGTGCTATCCGGTTTGATGGAACCCGTATCAGCCTGATTGCCAGTGCCATCCGGACGCACCGGTACCGTTCCGATAAAATGCCGGAGTTCCTGGAGGCAAAAATCCTCTCGGATGCCGACAAGCTTGATGCGATGGGTGCGACCGGTATTGCCCGGACGTTCATGCGGGCAGGGGAACACGAAGGGGAAATACGGGATGCCACCGATCATATCACGGATAAACTCCTCAACCTCCAGGACCGGCTCTATACCCGGACTGGCCGGGAGATCGGCAGGAAGCGCCACGAATTTCTTAAAACTTTTTTGGAAGAGATACAGTCCGAAATGGATCTCCGGAATAATTCCTGATCCTGTTCTCAAAAATTATATAAAGTAAATGTTCAAACATTTACGGCATGTCCCTGTACGGAGATCGCCGCCAGTTTGACTTCTGGAAGATGCGCAGGAATGGCATACCCAATGTCCACATTGCGCAGGAGTCCGGGGTAACACGGCAGGCAGTCTACCAGGGCCTGGTTGCTATGGACCGCCGGGTGGAGGAAGAGCTCCGGGCAATGGCCGGATCAAACCGCATACGGATCGAACGGATCAACCCGGTGACCGGTGTTCTCATCGGGCACTCGGTTCCGTTTAACACCGGTGCGGTGATCTTCCTGTCTGCCCGGCATGGTATTCAGGTCTGGTACGATCATGACGGGGACTGCGGCGGGTGCGAGAAACGCGATGAATGTATCGCGCTGTTGTCGGATTATAGCGAGGAACTCAATATTCCTCTTGCCGATCACCGTAATCCGGCCCGCATGGCAGAGATTCTCTTTGCCACGATAAAATCGAGGATGGATCATGAACTGGTTTGAAAAACTCCGGCAGAAGAAGGCCTGGTGCCCTGCCCATGCACAGACTCTGAACAGCGGGACAGTCCCGGTCAATGCAGCAGACACTCCCGATACAGCAGGCGGTCCTGTTGAGCGGCGGACCCGTTTTTTTACGTACATGAGCTGGGCGGTTGTTGCCATTGCATTCCTCAGTGCATATCTTGCCCTTCCGTATCTCCCGGAAACGATTCCCATTCACTGGGACGCAGTCGGGAATGCAAACGGGTTCACCTCCGGTGTTACCGGGGCATTCATGATGCCATGCCTGATGACCGGGTTCTTAATCATCCTGATGGTGATTCCCCGGTTTGATGCTATGAAAGGTACATTCGGCCTGTACCGCGACATCTACGCACTTGTCATTTTCAGCATCGCGGTATTCATGCTCGCAATACATTTCTTCACCCTTCTTACCGGCATGGGATACGAGATCCCGATCATAGTATTCATGCCAGTGATGATGGGGATGCTCTTCATGGTTATCGGGAGCCTGATGCCGCATATCGGGAGGAACACGACTATGGGATTCCGGCTGCCCTGGACCCTTCGTGACCCGGTGGTCTGGCAGCGGACACACGAGTATGGGGGTAAGGTAATGGTCGGGGCCGGGGCACTGGTTGTCCTGAGTTCTCTTGCAGGGATATACGCCATTTTCCTGATGCTTGCAATCATTCTTGTATCCACGGGATACGTGACGGTGTGGTCGTACCGGTTTGCAAAGGAGAGAGAAAAAAACGGAGTATACAACCTCTAATAAAAGTGAAAATTTTTTTGAGTGATGTTTTATTTTTTTGGTGGATCCTCTTTTTTGATTTTGATGTTGAACGTAATTGGTTTTGATATCCAGTCTTTTTCAGTTACTGGTGCCGGGTTATATTTGTTATGCCCCAGCCAAATTCTCAAAATGTAATCATCAGGTTCACGCCAACAATGGGTGCTTGGCCATATCCACCACCGATGGTAAAAATTATTTGGAGCATCGGGTTTATTCGGAAACGCGATTTGTGCCGAATTTTTATCATCTAATAGCTGAATTGGCTTTTCATTATCAATATCAGACGGGTGTTTTCTCTCAAGTGTTGCTTTTGCATGTACTCTTTGAATATCTGCTGTACTTTTTAAACACAATAATAAGAGATATTCACGATTGCTTTCAATTGAATTCACATTATATGGAATAGTGATTGTGAATGGATCTTCTTTTCGGCCGATTTTTCGATAAATTTCCTGAGGACTGGTTTTTACCACAACCCAATCCAGAATATCGAGACCCGTGATCGTAATGTTTTTCTGAACGAATGAGTCAGCAGTTTCAGCATTTTCTCCGGACATGAGGAGTCGATATATAATCATATAATAATATATATTTCCCTCACAACGTGTTATTATTAAAAAATTGACTTACAACGACTTCATTTTTCAGTTATTATTTTTATTTCAAATAATTATTTATTCTAGAGAATAATTATTTTGTCTATGGCTGATATTGGCACACAGATGTATTCCGTTTGTTCGAATGAGACCTTTGCAAATGCAACCGGTATGAAATTTCCGGTGACAAACAGTCAGATATTCATTGCAGGGCTTGCTGCCCTTCTCATTATTGTCGTGCTTGTCCTGGTAATAAATATGATAATTACCCGTCGTCCCTCAAAAGGGAAATTCTCAGACATTTTGCGGGAAGATGACTGGTACCCCAGTCTTGCCCGGTTCCAGTTCCTTATCTGGACCCTGATTATCTCGTTTGGGTATCTTTTTATATACCTCATCAGGTTTTTAGGAGGAACGGATGCAGTTCTCGCGGCATTCCCTGCAAATCTCCTTATTCTTATGGGAATCAGCGTCGGGGTACCAATCGTGAGTGGTGGGATATCGACAATAAAGTATCCCGTTGAGAATCCGGAGATACGTCCTTCGAAACTTCCCGCGTTTTCCAAGATGCTGATGGAAAAAGACAAATTATCCCTGACAAGATTTCAGATGTTCCTGTGGACATTTTTGGGTGTTGCAATCTATGCAGGGTACCTGATAATGGCAGTCTGGACAAATGCCGGAAATGTGTACTGCCTGTCTCTTCCTGATATCGATCCAACGCTCGTGATCCTGATGGGTTTGAGCCAGACCGGCTATATCGGGGGGAAGTTATTGATAACAACATCTCCCGTATCAGTCCAGGATTTTATTTTCGGACGTGCAGGGAAAGGTGAAGAAGTGAGCATTTTTGGCAGTGGATTTGGTGATGTTCAGGATACCGTCTGGCTGAACCGTGAAAGAATACCTGTGGAGAAAATTAAAAACTGGGCTGATGGACGAATTGATTTTGTCCTGCCGGACCAGTTTGAAAATGCGAAATCATTCACTATCCAGGTTGCGTGTGGAGGCCAGAGATCAATACCAAAAGAGTTCAAGAATTTAGCGATATCGGATCCGGTTTCTGGAAATAATTAAAAATTTTTAGAAAAATTTCATGGTACTCATGCGCAAAAAACCCGAATAACTTCCTGACCGAAGAAATCCTAAGCTTACTTTTTACCAAGCTGCTCTTCTATCCGGTCCAGCCGGGCAAGAATCTCAGCGTTCTGCCGGTTCTGTTCCTTAAGTTCGTCCCGGATTTCGTCAAGACCGGAAGCGGCCGTGACCCCTGCCCCCGCATCGCCCGGATCGTCCAGGGGTTCCGGTGAGAGAAGTTTGTTTGCAATGAAACCGGCAAGGGTGCCAAAGAGGCCGACTCCCATGGTCATGACAAGGACGCCGACGAGACGCCCGGCCCCGGTCACCGGGTAACGATCTCCGTATCCTACAGTCGTGATGGTGACATACACCCACCACATTGCATCGGATGCGGTCAGGATATTAGCATCCGGTGAGGACCGTTCGGCAAGGAGCACCAGGAACGCTCCGGTCTCGATGACGATCAGGACACAGAAAATAACAATGAACAGGACGCTCTCGGCCCGGTGCTTCCTGAGCTGGCCAAAGATATTCCGGGCACCGTACTTGTGGAGGAGCCGGTACGCCTTGAAGATCCGGAAAAGCCGCAGGATACGAAGGGCCGGGACGCTTGCCAGCAGGTCGGCCCATCCCCAGTCGCGAAGGAAATAATACCGTTTTGACCCGGCTGAAAAAAACCGGTACAGGAAATCCCCGACAAAAATAATCGTCAGGAAGAAGTTGATGACCAGGATCACATTGGTGGCATCAGGATCAATTCCCGGTATCCAGATTAAAATGAGGTTGAAGATGGAGAGAAGGGAAACCAGCAGGATAAAAATTTCATAACCGGGATCTTTTAAATCCCGTGCCTCGTATTTTGCCTCATTTCCTGTATCCATGACACCCCTCCGGGCCACGTGTTCGTTACTTTTATTCCGGTCCCGGATCTTATAAGGAGTAATGATTTGAATCCCGGAACAATTCCCTGCTCCCCGGTGGGAACCATGGAAGTCATATCTGGCAGCCAGCGCCCGGAGGATGATGGCAGGGCAGGCCCGTCCGGACCGGTCATATGGAAAATTTTCTCCAGCAGATTTCCATAATCCTCGCGCATAACTACCGATCGTCGTTAAAAATGAGTAGTAAGGAACTGACCATGACCGCTTCATCCGATCGATCACCGCTTGCACACCTCGTTTTGTTTCTTTTCGCCATCAGTATAGCCGGCACGTTCGTTGCCGGTGCGCATTATTTCGCCGTGGACCTGCCACAGTAGCAGAACGCTTTGCCGCCGCCGTCGAACGGTTTTTGCGAAAATTTATGCGACTGGCAGCATCTGATTCAGGCATGTCAGTACGAATGCAATGATAAATACCCCAACCAGCGATATGAAATATTTTCAAAAATTGCATGGCTGGCATGTTACGATTGGTGCGATGCAAATGCAGATACCAGTAATTATTTCCGGAACTGCGTGGAAGAATGCCGGTAAGGGCGGGCCATAAGGGCCTGGCATTCCGGTAGAAGGAGATACTCCCCCTCCCTGCCGGTGAACAATTCCGAGAAATTTTCGCCCCGGCGCCAACATGTTTTCCGGAGGGTATCTTGTGAGGCTGAGCGAAGTACCTGTTTGAAATCCTGATGAAAAAATTAAAAATTAAAATTTGATTTTTAATTTTTTATGACCGGTATTAAAAAACCGGATGAGAATTATCCATTGGTGAGAGGAATAGTATGAAAAAAAATACGGCAGGAGAATTTCTCCCGCCGTTTGTGTTCTTACTTCCGGTCTTCCGATTCCATGTGATCGAGAACCCGGTCCCACATGACGAGCAGGCCGGGGATTATTACGTAGGCGAGCAGTCCGGATCCGAGGAATGCCCCGATGATGATAAGTTCGTTTTCCATCATCCGCACCTCACGCGAGCTCCGGGATCGTGTCGGCCCAGGTATCGACCTTTGTGCGGATCGCATCGTCCGAGTACGAGGTCAGGGTCACCTTGTCCCGGCTCAGGTTGACGAAGTACAATTCGCCGTTTGGGTCGTGACATTTCAGGGTCACGGCAAACGTCTCGTTCTCCATGTCCCGGACCGGGGAGCCGGCATGGGCTGCGGTCAGGTCGGCACATGCGAGAAGTGCTGCTGCCCCGGCAGTGAACCCGGCAATCGTGTTGAACTTCGCGGACTGGTTGCCAACGGTTTTGACATTTGCATCCTCGTACACGATCTTTGCCACGTAGGATTCTTTGGTCTTTTCCACGGGCAGGTGAGTCTGCCCGGCGGTCATATACGCTGCACACCCGAACGGGTTGGTGTTGATCACGGCGCTGACGATGCTGTTGAACGTCTCGACATCCGCAATCGGGCTCGCAAGGGTGCGAACCGCTGTTTTTACTGTTGTGCTCTGTACGAAATCTGCCATTTTTGTTCCTTCGTGTTTGTTTTTTTCCTGTGTTGTCGCAGGGCCCTTTGACATACAATAGTGGGCGTTCTTCCGGCTTAGCCGTGGCCGAACCGTAAGGGGGGAGGGCAGGCCGGCTGCGGATATTCTGATTTACGGGAAACCGGGCAATTATCGGGAAATAAGTGAGCCGGAAAAAACGGGCCGGGTTCACCGATACTTCTGTGGGATATTTTATAACCCGCAAGTTCCCAGTGGAGGTAACCAGGGAAAATCCCCAAGCGGGAGAACCGGATCATGAAACGCAAGATCATTTCAATCGACGAAGAAAAATGCACCGGCTGCGGCCAGTGCATCCCGGATTGCCCGGAAGGAGCGCTCCAGCTCATCGAAGGAAAAGCCCGGCTGGTCAGCGACCTCTTCTGCGACGGGCTCGGGGCCTGTATCGGGACCTGCCCGGAAGGGGCGATCAGCGTTATCGAACGCGATGCCGGAGTGTATGATGAATGTGCGGTGATGGAAAATATTGCCCGGCAGGGAAGTGCGGTGATTAAAGCCCACCTCGAACACCTGATCGGGCACGGGGAACGGCAGCTGTACAACGAAGCAATTGAGTACCTTATCGAAAACACGATTGCGATCCCCGACCACGACAATACGGTCCACAAGCCCCTGCCGGCACCGACGCCAAAAAATCCGTTCGCGACCTGCCCGGGAGCCGGGGAGCGGATTATTGAACGGAACCATCCGGCCGGCAGCCCCGGGAAGACGGGGTCCACGGACTCGGAACTTCGCCAGTGGCCGGTCCAGCTGCGGCTGCTCAACCCGGCTGCAGGGTACTTCGAGAATGCAGACCTCATGATTGCAGCAGACTGTGTCCCGTTTGCCTACGGAGGTTTCCATGCGGAATTCCTGCGGGGAAAGATCGTGATCATCTTCTGCCCGAAACTGGACGCGGATCTCGATGAGTATGTCGACAAACTTGCGGAGATATTCTCCCGCCATGCAATCCGGTCCATTACTATCGTTCACATGGAAGTGCCCTGCTGCAGCGGGACAACCTGGGTTGTTGAAAAAGCGCTGGAAAAATCCGGTAAAACAATTCCCGTGACGGACAAGACGATAACAATCCAGGGAACGGTCCTGTAATTTTTTCATGGGGACGAGTTTCAGGTCTGCCTCCTGAATCATGGTTCCCTCCGCTATGCATATCACATGCCATGATAATATTAGGTCATGCGCAGTTACCTGGTCTTTACTGCTCATGCAAAATCCATGATGAAGGAGCGGATGATTCAGGAAGACTGGGTAATCAGCACGGTGCTTGACCCGGACAGGATCGAGATGCACGAAGATGACGAGAAACATTATCTAAAAAATTCCGGAAAATGGGGGAAAATTCCTGCGGGTTGTGGTCAATCCTTCCATGTCCCCCAACCGGGTCATCATCATGTTCTTTGACAGGAGAGTGCAACCATGAAAGTAACCCTTGATCCGGAAGCCGACGCCTTGTATATGCGCCTTTCGGATGCCCACATCCATGATACGGAAGAAGTAAAACCCGGTGTTATCCTGGATTATGATGAGCAGAATAACCTTGTCGGAATCGAGATTCTCCGGGTGTCCAAACGGGTACCTTCGGCCACCCTGAAATCCGTACTGATTGAATCGGCCTGATGCGTATCTGGCAGGATATTATTGCCCTGCCATTTTTCCTCACGCTGTGTGTCGGAATATAAGAAAAATACCTGATAAAATCCAGATTATTCCTTTTTTACATTCGTGCGGAGATACTGTTCGATATCTTCCGGTTCAACCGTATAGTCCGCGACCCCGGCAAGCAATCCGCAAAGCCGGGAATCATCCGGTGCGAGCAGGAGATGTTCTCCTGCAAGAATGTGGCTTGCCAAAACGTGTGCCGTCCTCCTGTTGCCATCCCGGAAGGCCGGGTAGGCACAGAGCGTGAAGAGCACGAGTGCAGCCCGGCGGAATACGTCCGGGACGAGATTTGCCCGGAAGACCAGCTGGTGCAGGCCGGGTTCCGAGAGGAGCCGGGCATCTCCCCCGTCGCCTGCCATGATCCCTGTATGGAGGGTAAGGATCTGCTCAACGGTCAGGTCGTCCATGCATGAGATCATGGGCCGGGGAATTATGCAAAGGTTGTGGTTTTTGGTTTGGGCCAGGTCTTCTTTCAAAGCCCCGGATACGGGAATACAATCGAAAACCGGGTTCCGTTATCCCGCTCCAGAGTAATATGCCCATTAATCTGATGGACAAGGGTAACGACCAAATCCATGCCGACCGTGGTGGGGGATACAATGTCGACGCTTTCCGTTATCCCGATCCCGTCATCTGCAATCATTATCGAAATCTCTCTGGTGTCCCCCCGAATATCCACATCGACATACCCGTGCCGTTCTTTGGGGAACGCATACTTGAACGCATTCGATACCAGTTCATTGAACAGCAACCCGACCGGAATCGCCGTATTGATATCAACCCAGATGTCATCATCCCTGAACCGGGTTTTCACCCGGTCGGAATCAATCTGGTAAGCGCTATACAGGTCTTCACTCAGTTTCCTGAGATATGCGGGGAGTGAGATACGGTTGATATCATCGGACTGGGTCAGAATTTCGTAAATCCTGGCAAGCGCCATGATCTGCTGGTTCTCTTCCCGGAGCATTTCCGAACTGGCCGGGTCACTGCGTTTTTCTGCCTGGATTTCAATCAGGCTGGAGATGAGGTGCAGGTTGCTCCGGATCCGGTAATTTATTTCGGTAAGGAGCGTCTCTTTCTCCCTGAGCGAGCATTCCAGGAGAGCTGTTGACTCCCGGAGTGCCGTTACATCCCTTCCGACCAGCTGGTACTCAAGAATCTCTCCCTGTGGATTACATATTGCCCTTGCAACCCATTGCATCCACCGGATCTCATGATCGGGTGTGATGATACGGTTATCAAATGTTGTGGTAGGTGTGGTACAGGAGAGTTTCTGGATTTCCTGCGTTGAATGCATCCACTCTTCCTCTGACAGACACGAGCGGATATTTAAATTGTCCCGCTGTACCTGTTCAATTCGAAAAAATTTGAGACATTCACGATTCATAAATGTGATGGTGCCGTCAGCCAGAAACCGGCAGACAAGTTCGGTTTGATCCTCCACGATTGCCCGGTACTGCGCCTCGCTTTTTTCCAGTGCCTGCTGTGCCCGGATCTGTCCGGTGATATTTTCAAGGATTATTGTCAGGGCAACAGAGCCATCCTCAAATACCGTCGGGATCAGTTTTCCCCGGAGGAAAAGATCGCGGGTCCCGCTCTGCCATGAGATCTCTTTTACCGATGAGATTCCCTTGAGGGCATCCTGGAGGTTTTCAATAATTTTCTCATCAGAAAAAACCGGGAGCGATGATCCGCGGATGGAGTTGCCGATGAGTGCTTCACGGCTGGTTCCGGCCAGGGAGAGAAAATTGTCATTCACCCGGACCACGTTGAGATTTGCATCGAGAATAACAATCGAATCCGTGGAAAAATCAAGCATTGCCGAAAGCGGCACACGCTGGGAGAGAAAGTAGACTTTAGCAGCAGCGTGGGTCTTCATTTCGACCTCACCTGCAACGAGCAGCATGTTCACATACTTGGATACGGAATTCCGGTTCAGGTTCAGTTCCCGGGAGATGTCGGTGATGCTCATTCCCCGCGGATTTTTCCGCAGCATCTCCTTGATGGTAATGAGTTCCTCATTTTCACACAACATAGGTCTTGCCTTGATATAATGAATAAACGCGTGTGTACTCCTTTTCGCTCCATCTATTTATTCCCCATAGCCTGTTGCGTGCAGATCTGGAATGCAAATAAAAATCCTTAAATATATTGCTATCCAGATCCGCATATCACAACTGCATAGCAGATGTGCAATGCAATTGACTGGGCGGTTTCAGGGCATTCAGGTAATCCAGAAAATGACCCTGATAAAGTCCTGGTGATTACCATGCTTGAATTAAAAGATTATACTGGAATGTTTGAGCGGAGCCCGGTTGCACAGGCAGTTATCGACCGGGATCTCAGAATCCTGGTTGTGAACGAGTCGTTCTGCAGGCTGATGGGATACGGCAGGGATCGTCTCATTGGCATGAAGTTTACGGATTTCAAAACGAACGGGATGGTTAAGTACCTGACAGATACCGGGGATTCATGCAGTGCTGCAGTCTCGAAAAAAAGCGATCTGGTTTTTGAATCACATTTCGAAACCCCCTCCGGCGTCCATTACATGCTCCAGTCCTGCCAGCCGGTTCTCGATGAGAAAGGCGACGTCGCGTATATCTACAACTCGTATGCTGATATCACGAAGATCGAAAAGAACCGTGCATATATGGGCAGTGAGGTTGACGAATTCATCAAGGTTTACGACAAGATGGGGTCGGGGGATCTCACGGTCGGCTATACGGTTGAAAAACCTTCGGATTCCGATCTTTTCGATACGTTCAATATCCTCTCAAAACTGAGAACCTCGGTCCGCGGTATCATCTCGAATCTCCAGGTCAATATCAGGACCGTCAATAAAATGATGGAGAACCTGACCGCGTCTGCTGAAACTGCATCGAACAGTGTCGACGATGCAACAAAGAGCATCCAGCAGATTGCAAATGACGCCCAGAAAGTGAGCGAGAATGCCGAGAAAGCATCGCATGGCATAGAGCAGATATCGCAGGCCATGCAGGACATGAGTGCTTCTGTCGAAGAGATCACGTCAAGCATGGAATCTGTTTCTGTCCTCTCAAAGGAAACCAACGATCTCTCCAGGAGCGGTGCCGACCTTGCCGGAAGAGCCGAGGAGAGCATGAAAGAGATCTCGGAATCATCAGAACGCGTGTATGTCATAGTCTCTGACGTTGAAAAACAGATGGGCGAGATCTCCAAGATTGTGGTTCTCATCCGGGAACTTGCAAACCAGACCAATCTCCTTGCCCTCAACGCCGCAATCGAAGCCGCCCGCGCCGGGGATGCCGGCCGGGGATTTGCCGTTGTTGCCACTGAAGTAAAATCCCTTGCACAGGAATCACGGAACTCGGCAGAACGTATCGAGGAAATGATCGGGAACTTAAAAAAGAACACGCAGAATGCTTCCATTGCCATGGGAGAATCGAAAAGGATCGTCGATCAGGGTTCCCGGATGGTAGAAGAGACCCTCCAGTCCTTCAATAAAATCGCCGCGTCTATTGAAAAGGTTGCCATGAGCGCTGCAGAAGTAGCCGCTGCAACCCAGGAACAGGCAGCGACAACCGAAGAGATCACCGCAAGTGTCCATGAAGTTTCCACGCTGATTGCCCATACGGTCAAGGAATCTGCCGATGCTGCGTCAGCTACCGAGGAATCGTTCTCTGCTCTGGAAGAGATCTCCGCAGTAGTCCGAAACGTCAGCTCGCTTGCAAATGAAGCCCTGAAAGAAAACCAGAAATTCAGGGTGGACTAACCGGAGCCGGTACCTATGGCAGCAAGCGCCCAGCACCAGTCAAATGAGGATTCTGCTGACAGCAAACAGCGTATCGGGAATATCCAGGTTGTTGAATTCGTTCTCGGAAACGAACTTTTCGCAATCGATCTCTTCGATGTAAAAGAAGTCGTAGAGTATACCCGGATCACAAAACTTCCCAACACCCCGCCCTACGTAAAAGGAATTATCGATCTCCGGGGTGAAATCACGACCATCATCGATCTCAAACTGAACATGAACATAACCGATAACATGGAAATCTCGGACGAGAACAAGAGAATCATAGTCCTTGACGACACGATTACGCGATCCAAAATCGGGATTATGGTCGACGATGTATCATCGGTCTCGACGTTCAGCTCTTCCCAGGTCGAACGAACTTCGGCGGCCGTGAACAGCGACGACACGAACATTCTTGGGATCATACGGAAGAAAACCCGGGTCCGTGACAAGGAAACTACCGATCTGATAATCTGGATTGATATCCGGCAGATCCTCAACGTGAACGACATTGCAAACCTTGTGTCGACCGGCAGAGATTGAGAATCGCAATTAACCGGACTGGTGAAAACATGGAAGGAACAACCGGAACTGAAATAAAAGAGATCAGGATTAAGGACCTGACTGCAAACCCGGCACCGCTGGGTCTCCTGGCATTCGGGATGACGACGGTCATGCTGAACCTGCACAATGCGGGAATCTTTGCACTGGGGTCCATGA